>Ga0209100_1000056_pt1 | contig 148691 bp, 136 predicted proteins | sample lystaG_FD_185480 | JGI IMG/M metagenome (GOLD analysis project Ga0209100, IMG submission 185480) | Glacier valley bacterial and archeal communities from Borup Fiord, Nunavut, Canada, to study Microbial Dark Matter (Phase II) -... | ecosystem: Environmental > Aquatic > Freshwater > Ice >...
CCCCACCACCAATCCGCTCAATACCTCTGAGTTGTTCTGCATCGCTTGTGTCCACGTTATTTACGTGGACACAAGCATCACGGAATTCACCTCCGGCCGATAGGGCGTGGTTAATTGAGCGCTTACGAACTTCTGGCACGGTAGAGGTTTTCGGCACCTCACCTTCTTTTAAATGCCAAACACTAACGCACGTCGGCCAAAAATGCGACCGGCTTGCGTAGCCTGTGTATTGGCTGTCTCAGGCTACTCGAGATCGTTGAAGTCCATAAATGCCTCAACCCCGATCCCGCGCATCAACTCAGGTGTCGCCACCGCGCGCGAGAGATTCAACCGCGCCACAAGGGGCAGGTTTTCGCCTTCGAAGCTATAGCCGCCATCGATTTGGCGGATATGGATCGCGTTGGTATTCGCAAACGCGCTGATCGGCAACGGGTTCGCCGCGTTTGGGTTGTGCAGCACGAAAAGGCCATCGAACAGATCTTCCGGAGACTCCATCGAGACCTCCTGGAGCTTGAAGAGTGGCTCTTCGTAGTCTTGACGAATCAGTGTGACAAGATTCATCGATGGATTGCCTGCTGAGATCGACATAGAAGTAAGCTTGCCGAGCGTCAGCGTGCAGGTAAATAGCACTGCCGATACGTGCCGGAATTCTTCTTTTGCGAACAGATTCAAATCTATGGGCGACTCCGTTCCTGGCTTGGTGATTGACTTGACCAGACTGTTTTGACGCGTTTCAGCATCAAACATAGATCCAAAGAGCAGTGCAACGATGGCGTAGTGGTACTCGCGACCGTAGTTCACCTGTGAGAAGGAGCCCAAGGCGATCACGTATGGTGCATCGGCCGCAACCCAGGCGAGGTTCGAGTAGGAGGTGTCGTACTTCAACGCTTTCTTGCAAATTGCGTTGGAGTACCGGACGATGCTCTCGACAAGGTGTTCTTTGAAGTCGTCGCTTTTCCAGGGCGGCGTGAACATGCTGATGACGTCCTCAAAATCTCGCTTGTCCTCGGGACGACCATCCGCCCGGATTCCCGATGTCACGGCTTCGATAACTATCGGATATGGAGCCGTAACCAGAAAATCGGGACGAGACCGAGTCATGTCGACCGTCATCCCTTGCGCATTTAGAAGCGCGAATAGATACAGCTCAAACAATGAAGAGTGAAAAGTGGACTGGAACTCTTTGACGAATTTTCCGTCGCGATCAACAAATCCCTTGCCCCAGCTTTCGACGATCACACGCTCACCTTGCAACCACATGAGGATTGATACCTTCTGATGAACAGTGAGGTTGGAAGGGAGTGTCGAAGTGTCAAATAGATTTAGTGTCATTACTTTCCTATTGATGAATGGCTCTATATAGTGCCGACAACGTCCCAGGACTGCACCTTTACGGTCATGAGCCTCCATTGCTTCCGGACTGGACGGCCAGCGGGACCGGCCCGCCCCCCCCCGGGAATAGTACGTGCCGATCATAATCAATGTCGTGAGAGCAAATCCTTGCGCCGGAACACCTGCCATGTGCCAGCGAGACAATACGCCCCCATACTTCTACCGTGAGTGTTTCGGGCTTGGCACAAAAATGCGCCATACCACATTCGTCACCCATCAATGAAAATGACTCGAAGCGGTGTGGCCGACCCGTGGGCCCCCTCGAAAGTAGGCCGACCAAAATTGGAGAGTGCAGCTAGCGAGGAAGCACTCAGAGGGCTCCCGTGAGAGTGAGAAAGAGCAAGTTCACCGAGAATCAGAACGTCGCGAATCTGGGTCAATCCGTGACCTATCGAAGCCTCGACAAGGGGCAGCACGAGCACGCGCTCAGCCTGCAGGCATTCACCGCCGGACATGGTTGAGCCAAGTAGGGATAAACCCACTTGTCTCTATTCAGAGTAGTGATCAATTGACGATCGTCTGGAAAGCAGACGTTAACAGGCGTCTGCTTCAAGGCCCAAACTTGCCATTCAGCATCTTGATGGTTATCAAGAGCAACGTGATCGAGGTAAACCGGAATGATGCTCAGTAATTTCCAGCATACGCCTTTTGAATTACGATGGTCGCATTACAAACCTGTTTTTTCACAAAAAGAATCCTGCATGGCGGTTCGAAAAATCCCGAAGAACTATCTGTTCGTCACTGGTGGCTACTCCAGCCGAAAGAACGAAGAGATGGATGCTTTCGAGTCGTTGCTGGAGAAGGATTACCTACTGGTTCTGGATTTTGATGATGCCGTGGCCAAGTTTGAAGTCCAACCTGTTCGTATACCGGTTGCCGGCGTCCCCAAGGGTTACGTGCCCGATGTGTTCGTTGAATACCGCCCCGACCCGCAAACCGGTGAGATTCGCAAACCTTCGCTGGTCGAGGTAAAGTCCGCCGAAGACCTCGTGCGCAATGCCGAAAAGTATGCGCCCAAGTTCGCTGCAGCCCGCCAATATGCTGAGGAAAGAGGTTGGGAATTCCGGACGGTTGACCAGAATGAGATTCGCTCACCGCGGCTGGCCAACCTCAAGTTCCTGCGCGAGTACCGCAATTTCAGTCCAGCGAATGACGATATCCAAACGGTGCAACAACACATGGCAAACGCCGACGGCGAAAGCTCATCGCAACGACTGGTTGATGCCTTGGCGCCAACGGATGATGGCAAGTTGTACTGGCTGCCCGTCATCTGGTCCATGGTTTTAACGCGGCATTTGGTTACCGACCTGGATAAGCTTTTTATACACGATGTGCCTTTGTGGTTGCCGGGAGTTTGCGCGTGACGCGGCACGCACCACCAACGCAGCTGTGGATCAACAAAGGCGCCACGGTCACCAACGAGGGGCGCGACTATGTCGTCCTCAGTTTGGCGGACATCAATCTGGTATTGGCCAGGGACACTGAATCCGGCGAGCGTGTCCTGCTCAAGATCGGCGACCTCGGTCCGCCACAGGTAATCGGTGAAGCGATGCCTGCACCTAAACGTGAAACCGCATTATTGGATGTGTCCGATGATTTGTGGGAAGTCGCACAAACACGGCGTCAATTGATCGAACCACTGCTTGTCAGCGGTGGCAGTTATGCACAAACGCTTGGCGACCAGATTGCCGTCAAAGCGGGTGTGAGCCGGGCCACTGTTTATCGATGGGTTGCGGCTTTCCGGCAGACCGGACTGCTGTCTTCCTTGTTGCCCAACACAAAGCAACGTGGCGGCAAAGATAGGAGCCGAATTTCACCGGAGGTGGAGGCGCTTATTCAGGATGCCCTGGAGAACTTTCACGACACGATGCAGCAGCAGTCCATTGCCGCAACGGTGACCGAAATCCGCCGACGCTGTTCCAACGCCGGGTTGGCGTTGCCGGCTATCAACACCATTCGGGCGCGGTTGGCTCGAACCGACGGCCGTGAGCGCACCAGTCGCCGTGCGGGCGCTGCAGCAGCGCATGACCGGCATGACCCGATAAAAGGAGTGATACCTGATGCGGATTGGCCGTTGTCGATCGTGCAAATCGACCACACCCTGTTGCCGGTCATCATCGTGGACGATGTGCATCGCAAGTCGATCAATCGGGCCTGGGTTACTTTGGCAATCGATGTTTACAGCCGGGTGTGCCTGGGAATGTTCTTAACGCTTGAGGCACCTTCGGCCATGTCGGCCGGCATGTGCATTGCGCACGCTATCCTGCCAAAGGAGGCCTGGATTCGGCGACACGATCTGGCCACCGTCGAATGGCCCTTCTGGGGCGTCATGGGCGCGCTGCACATGGACAACGCCCGCGAGTTCCGTGGCGACATGCTCAAAGCGGCTTGCAATGAATACGATATTGATATCCACCTTCGACCAGTCAAGACGCCACGTTACGGCGCCCACATCGAGCGCCTGATGGGCACGGTCACCCAAGGCCTCAAGACCGTCAAGGGCGCTACGTTTTCCGGTCCGGATGAAAAGGGGCAGTACGACGCTGAAGGCAATGCGTGCATGACCTTCTCGGAGATCGAGAAGTGGCTCGTCCTTTTCTTTGCCAGGTACCACATCAGCAAACATGACGGGATCGGCACGTCGCCTTTGAAAAAATGGCGAGAAGGCTTGCTCGGTACCAAAAGCAAGCCCGGACGGGGCCTGCCGGCACGGCGGCTGGATGAAGAGTTGTTGCGCATCAATTTCACACCCTACATCGAGCGCACCATTCAAGGTTACGGCGTGGTGATCGACGACGTGCACTACTACCACGATGTGTTGCGGCCGTGGATCAATGCGCCGCATCCGGAGTTTCCCAAGCACAAGCGGAAATTCCGGTTTCACCGGGACCCGCGCGATATCAGTCAGCTGTACTTTTTCGATGAACTCTCTCGGCGTTACGTCCACATTCCCTACCGGGACACCAGCTTGCCGCCGGTAAGCATTTGGGAATTACGCGAGGCCCATCGCAAGGGTGCTGAGCGTGGCATTCGCCCGGAAAACGAAAAAGCTATCTTTATGATCATCAATGAACAGCGCGCCCTCGAAGCCGATGCCGCATCCAAAACGAAGACGGCTCGGCGCGAGCAGCAGCGTCGGACCGAACATGACAAGCAGCGTGGCGACAAGGCGCAGACCATGCCGACCGTTTCACGCGCACCTGGTCCCAGCACGCCGCCGCCAGCGGTCCGCGGCTACGATCCGGACATGGTCCAACCCCTGGATGACGAATGATGGACAACCCCGCAGACTATCCGCATCTGAATGAATCAGCCAAGACGCTGGTCAATGCGCCTGACGCGGCGCGCATTCATTCGATCCGCTCCGGAACTTGGCTCGGCTATCCCCGGGCCAAGGAAGTCCTGACCCGCATGGAGGACTTGCTGGAATACCCGCGCATCACCCGAATGCCCAACATGCTGCTGGTGGCGCCGTCGTTCAATGGCAAGACGTCCATTTTGGAGCGCTTTCTCGAACAGCATCCCGCCGATCTCGACCCCTTGGGCGAGACCACGATTTGTCCGGTCGTGATGGTGGAGTCGCCGCCAACGCCCGATGTATCCGCTTTTTATTCGAGAATCCTTGACGCCTTGATGGCGCCCTACAAGCCGGCAGCGGCAGTGCAGGACAAGAACTCCCAGATCAAGTTGCTGTTCAAGCAGCTGGGCGTCAAGATGCTGATCGTTGATGAGATCCACCACCTGATTGCCGGCAGCCTGAACCGCCAGAAAGACTTCAGGAATGCGCTCAAGAGCTTGGGGAATGAGACCAAGGTGGTGATCGTGGCCGCAGGCATTGAGGATGCCTTCAATGCTTTCAATACCGACCCGCAAATGTCCAGCCGTTTCTCACCGGAAGAACTGCCGCTCTGGCGCGCGGATAACCAGTTCGGTTCGTTGCTGGCCACCCTGGAGTTGCGCACGCCGCTCAAAAAACCTTCGAAACTGAAAGAGCCCGCCATGATGCTGGAAATGCATACGCGCAGCGAGGGCACGCTGGGTGATATGTGCGATCTGTTCAAGGAACTGGCCGTGGATGCCATTCGCAGCCAGGCGGAACAAATTACCCTGGAGCAGATTCGATCTTTGCGCTGGGTGCCGCCGTCAAAACGGAAACAATATCAGCGGCTTTGACGGCCATGAAAGGGTTCACGTCAACGCTGTGGCCCATCCGGTATAAACCCCTGCCGGACGAACTGCTTTCGTCCTGGCTTGTTCGCCTGGCACATGGTCATGGACTGAAGGTGCAGACTTTCTGCAACCTCATTTTTGGCAACCGACTGCAGGTCTGGAATCGCGACGTTGACCGGCTGGGCCCCGATTGGCTGGTCAATGAACTCAGCGCCCGGACGGGGACCCCGCTGGAGATCGCCTACGGCACCACACTGCGGGCCTACGAAGGCCTGCTGTATCCGCAGTTCAAGCTCTCGGGTGTATTGCAATGGATTCTGACGCTCAAGATGTATCACCGCAAGCATGAAGGTTTCGGGCTGCAATATTGTCCGCAATGCCTGCGGGAGGGTCCGGAGCCGTACTTCCGGAAATCATGGCGGGTGGCGTTCAACACGGTGTGCGTCAAGCATCAATGCATGCTGCGAGATCGCTGCCCGAACTGCGGGGCGGGCGTGGCTTTTCATCGCAGGGATATGGGGCATGGTGATCTTGCAGTTACCGATTCACTGGCTGAATGTCATCGGTGTGGATTTGATTTAGTTGAGTCGATTTCAGAGTCCATCATCAGCTACGACCAACAGGCCAGCGACTGGCATGCGGGATTGTGTAGGCAACTGACTGGTGCCCGCTTTGGCAAGTCAGAGTTTGATCTCGACACCCTGGGTGTCATGCGGCAATTGGCGATGCTGCTGACATCGCAGTACCCAACAGTCACGCTGCATGAGCATGTGAGCGATCAGCTTGGAGTGCTCACCGTGAAAATGACTGACGGTCGTATCGCCACTGAAACGAGGTCACTGCATGAGCGCCACCACCTGATTCAGTTAGTCGCATGGCTGATGGTGGAACTTGATACTCGGCTAAGGATAGCGTGGCGCGCTAAAGCAGTTCGCTACAACCATTTGGGCAAGGATTTTGAGAGTGCACCGAAGTGGTATGCAGAAATCCTAAAAGGATTTTCGAATTGGCGATGTTGAGAATTCGAGTTCCCCATCTGTCGACAGGTAGCGACCAACGAGCATGTAGTTTTTTCTCTAAATGGTGGAATTCAACAACGTTTTAATGGTATTAAAGTGCTTAATATTGATTTAAATTGACATTTATAGTGAATTAAGTTACGATTTAACGTAATTATGAAGACGGTTTACAGCGAAGAAAAGTGCAGCAAGTTGAGGGCAGCACTCAAACAAATTCACCTCCGTGTCCAGGTTCAAGTTGGCCGCACATTGACGCATGATGAATTGGCTGAATTGGCTGGAGTTGGCAAGCGGAGTATTGGGGATTGGATGCGCGGCGTTAGCGCACCTCCTGGCATGAGTGCAATACTTGAGTTGCTTTCACAGCTTGATGAGGACGACGTGATAGCTGTTCTGCGAGAGTGGCGGAATGCTTCATCTTCCGATGTAACAAAAAGTAGGGGGCCAAATTCAAGGCCGCGACAGGTAGGCCACGTTAAGGCAGAGCATTCGCATAAAACGGCTATCAAAAAAAGTACAGCCAATCACAGGGGGAAATGAGATGGTGACTAAAGCAGTGAGCTGGAAGACGAGCAATATCGATCCACAAGAGATTTTGTTGGACGCAAAAAACCCAAGGATTGAAGTAAGCGATGAAGCTTCGCAATTCGAAATTCGACAGAAGTTGTTGGAAACTGAAGATGTCCTGGACTTGGCTCGGAACATTGAGAAGAGCGGGGGTCTTTTTTATGGAGAGCGGATCATTACCGTTCTTGAAAATGGAAGTCAGATCGTCCTTGAGGGCAATCGCCGCGTTGCGGCCTGCCAGATGTTGTTGGACCCTAGTCTGGTTCCTGCTACCTATAAGCTACGTTTCCCGGAAGCTTCACCTTCAACAAGGACGGCGCTTATTCGCTTGCCGGCCGACGTCGCGCCCGATAGGGAAGTCGCAGAGCCGATACTGACGAAGAGGCATACCGAACGTAGTGTTAAACCTTGGTTGCCGGTTGCCAAAATGCGTCGTGCAGTTCGTCTTTTGGATCGTTTATCTGTAGAAGAGGTGGCTCAATTGTTGGGCACCTCAATGACCCAAGTGAAAAAGCTTGTGCGACCGTACCGGCTACTCAAATATGCTTTTGAACTAAAAGGTTGGACGGAAGGCGAACGGAATGCATTAGAGAATGAAAAGCTCAAGACGAACCCATATACACGCTTCTTTACCCTTAGCGTGACTAAAGAGGTTTTGCAGGTTCATTTTGACGCCGATGAGAATATCGTAAGTGCTTTACCAGCCAAGGTTTTTAAGGAGCAAATGAAGCGCATTGTTCGCGACTTTCTCATCCCCGATCCCGCAACTGGCCGCCCTCGTTGTGATACGCGAACAGATCCTGCCAATTACTTCGCGGCATTTACCAATTCACCAGAGGGCCAAGCTGCTGCTAAGGCAGCGGGACGAAAAGGTCAAAGTGATGTGCCTGCCCCCAAGGGGGGGGCTCCCGAGGCACCTAAACCCGGTGGCAGTCGTAGGCCTACTACGTCCAAAGCTTCGGTGTTCTTTGAAAACTTGGAATGCCATGTTCAAGATGACCGGCTAATAAAGCTTACGCGTGAAATCAGAGAGATTAATCATGTACGCGCGCCTATTGCGGCATCCTTATTGACCAGAGCCATATTTGAATGTGCATTGGTTTACAAACTGCAAAAAATGAAACGCTGGGGAGAGCTAATCAAGGCAGAGGGGAAGGATCCTGGCCTAGCGGAAATCATCAAATTCTGCGGAAACTTTGAAAACGGAATGTTTGCCGAACAGAATATTTGCAAGACCCTCAAAAGTCACACTACTGCTCAAGCTAAAAATTACCTAGATGCAATGACTCACTTGAGATACCAAGATGCAGACGCTCGAACTTTGGAATCGGCCGCCAACAATCTTCGCCAAGTCATTCAGCACATACTTTCAGGCAATTGAAATGACAAAAAAAAATATGCCCAGGCGTGAGCCGATTAGTCCTTTGCGCTATCCAGGTGGGAAAGCGTTAATGACAGCATATGTTAGTGGCGTAATTGAAGAGAACTTTCTCTCCGGATGCACGCTTTATGAACCATATGCAGGGGGCGCATCTGTATCACTTGAGTTACTGCGTCTTGGGTTCATTGGACAAGCGGTCTTGGTGGAGCGAGATCCGCTGGTTTATGCGTTTTGGTGGTGCGTCTTTCACGAAGCCGATGCTCTTTGTGCAGCCGTAACTGCGTGCCCGGTCACGATAGAAACTTGGAACGAACTACAACCTACGCGCTATGTAGATAATCCCAATGCGTGCGATTATTCACTTTTGCAGCTGGGAATCGCGGGGCTTTTTTTCAACCGTACAAACTTTTCTGGAATCCTGGGTGCAGGTCCAATTGGCGGTGGAAGTCAAAACTCCATCTACAAAATAGACTGTCGTTTCAACAAAGAAAGTCTAGTTTCAAAAATTAAAGTGCTAGCAAAATTCTCCGATCGAGTAACCATTCATTTTGGCGATGCAATAGATTTCTTGCGGATAAATACCGAGAAAATCAGCGCAGGATTTTCATTTGTCTATATTGATCCTCCATACTACCTTCAGGGGAAGAAGTTGTATAGACACTTTTATATCGACAAAGATCATGTTGCACTTGCAGACTTCATTCGTGCGCAAGGTTACCCTTGGCTGTTGAGCTATGACGATCACCCACGGATTCGCGAACTGTACGCGGACAACCAGATGCAACCAATATACTTAGATTACAAGGTGAAATCGAACCGGACTGCGCAGGAGCTTGTTATTTCAAATCTGGTTATTCCACCGCCTGTCTATGAAGGTTGCCGAAAGAGTGAACTGGTTGAGCTTGCATGATCTCAGGCCATTTAAATTCTGTCATTGCTGCGTCAGTACGCAGTTCGGTGATGCTAACTTAAAATGATGAGCACATGGGATTAACTAACCTTCAGTACTATTCAAAAAAATAGTTGCTTCTCTGACGAGTTGCGATGCATATTCAATCAGCGCATCAATACCCTAATCAATTTGGCCGAGATTGAGAGTCATTGTTGACCGCTAGCGAATAGTGTTGGCGGTGTGAGTGCTCCGCGAGCGGACATTGCTGTATCCGAGCTACTCCATAAAAAGATTTAACTGTGACGGTCCCAACTGCAACCGTATTTGCCCACGTATTTTTGATTTTTCTCTATCCAATTCAATTGTTAATAGGAAAGAGCTCTCTCCTGCATGAGTAGTGGGCATATCAAACGATAGTTGCTGATGAAACGTACGCATTGTCTCAATATCAGTTTTGAAGGTTAAAAGCTTTTCTGTGACCCCACCTATTTTTCGCAAATCCGGTTTTCGATAGGGTGCATGCACAGGAAGTGCATTAGGATCAGAAATTGAGGGAATAGGCTTTTCTTGGGATTTCTCCACAGCTAGGTTCCCAGAATTAGTGCCTATAGTATCTGACGTCATAGGGATAGATTGAGGTGTCGCGGTTTTCAGAAGCATCATTCCTTCCTCAAACCCTCCTCTCCGCTTTCGCTTTCTAAGCCGCTCTTGATCTAAGCTATCCGAGGTGATATTTAGAGCAGAAGCCAGCGCAAGCAATACTTCTTGAACATCGGCAAGTTCCCCGAGCAAATCATCCCCGGAAGATGCATCTAATACTTCAAAGGCCTCTTCGACAAGTTTTTGACGTAACGCCCTAACAAGTGCATCTCCCTTTAGAGTGATGGACTCGATGCGCTCGCCACGGTCGCGAATTAATGCTGGAATCTTGTCCCTTACAAGCTTGTTAAATTCAATAACTTCCTCACCCGCACCAAACAGATCCACGCATTCGACCCGACAGCCTTCACGGCTCAGCATGTAATAGGCATGTGAGAGGATGCCTCCCGATAACTCAACAATAAAACCGCCCGTTTTAGCGAGCTGTGCAAGTTCGGAAGCAAAACTGGCGTTACGAATCAAGTCCGCATCTTCTGGAGACATTACAACGCGCTCAAAGACCACGCCTGTCTCAATTGATTTCTTGAGTTCCTCCCAATCGCGTCGGCGCCGGATTACAAAATCACGGGTAAAAATCCTCTTCCGTCTGGGGGCAGCCTTCGGACCATTTTCAAGAGGGGATGGACTATGGAACCAAGGCAAAACCTGGTGGTCGCTAGCCTCAATGTGATTACCAATGAACCACATTACAGAAACTGCTTTTTTGGAATGTTCGGCAATTAAACGAGTGGTTCGCGCAATCTCGAATATCCACTTGTTTAGTTTAATGCTACGCGCCCAATCATGATTGACGTCGGTAGCCTGTGGCACCCATCGACCAGCATCATCGGACGCTATGAATGTCCCCTTATATCGGCAACGCTCACGCAGGGAGTAAGGCGGTTTGCCCCCAATGTCACCTGAATCGATGTCGCGGCTACCTGTGTCAACCTCGAATGTATCGTGGGAGTGCCAATAAAGTCCTTCAGGGATTCCCCACAATGACTCGATGCGGACAACCGGATTGCTTGGCTCAGCCCGTGCCCAAGCGGAGGCTACTGAGGGGATAAAGTGGTGAGCAATCAAGCACAAACCCGCTTCGTCCAGTGAGGCTTCTTTAATGGCACATACGAATTTCGTAAAAAACCAATCTTCAGCGTCACCGAGGGACCGTAACTCATCACTCCGCGGCAGCATCTCGCGCTTTGCGTTCGGGATACTCAGACCATCAGTGCGAATGATGAGCGGTCGCTGAGTGAGCGTTTTGAGGTCGGCGGCCAGATCGTCTGTTACCGTTCCATTCAGCAATGCATTAATGATCGCTGGATCTTGAAGAACATAGAAGGGCGGCATCTTGTATCCCAACTCCGAATACAACTTCGCATTGCTCAACTTTCGGTATGTCGCATAGTCATTTTCATCAACCACTCGAAACGCTCGTAGCCCATCGGATCCCCACGTTGCTATGTGCTCCGGCACTACAGAATGTGGATCGATACCGCCGAGGACAGTGGCACTATCACATTGAACTAGCAATACGGTTTTGCCATTCCATACCCACTCAAAATGAATTCTGCACGAAAACCGCATGGCCCAACTACCAACACGTTTAAGGACGAGTCCTATCGCCGCTCTGGAATCGCAAGTTAGGGTCGAAGCATCGATAAATTTGCCGGTACGCCATGTCCGTACAGCCACCTGCTCTGTTTGGCCAGCCAAACCATCTGCAGGTTCGAACTCGGCTACAAAATCTCGAGGCTCGCGATTGAGCCGCCGTTCGTTCGATAAATGACCTTTGGCCGCGACGCGCACACTTTCTTGAACGACAAAATGCACCATCTCAGAACTCGACAGGCTCGATGCAGAAAATCGTTGCGCAAGTCCTGCTTGCAGCTTTTTGGCATTGGCCCATACCTCACTGGTTGCGCACTCTAAGGAATCAAGTTGGCCTCGAACGTCAAGAGTTTCACTAACTCCGCTTGATCTAATAAAAACACGAGAGACTTCATTGAAAGGAAGATTTGCCAGTGCGTTGCGAATACTTTGAACAATAATTTCCTCGACTTCGGGCTCGTGTGTGCTCGTCAGGCAATCGCTGGAAATAACAAAAAATGGAGGGCACCATTCTGCTGGCAAAGTGCTGAGTCCATATGCCTTGGCACCCACTTGGCGGACGGAAATGTCACTGGGATGGACAACTCTCAGTCCGGTGGCAGTAACCACATTGACGTGGCTTACTGGGTTTGGGTTTGCCATTTTCAAAACGACTTTGCCTAGTTCGTTTACGGTTGGCCAGCGGACTTGTTTGGGGTCGAGTCTTGCTTCGAGTTATCACGTGTGCCAAAGATCACGTCTGCCATTTCAGTCATTTTTGCCAAGGCCTTGTCACCAAAATAGCCTGTAATGAAGCCTAGCGAAAGGTAGGCAGAACCTTTATTCGCACTGATGGTCAAACCTAAAAATCCGGCGTCTGTGAGTGCACCGACAATCAATGCCAACGATCCAGCCAACCAAGGAGATAAAAACCGCCACAATCTTCGATCTTGGTTCCAGAACCCTCTGGCCACAACGTGATATAGGTACTTAATTCCGAAAAGGGTTCCACCAAGGACACCGCCGAGAAAAAAGTATCCGTAGCGAGAGAAAGCTCGCCGATGACAGATTTCGCAATCCATCCAATTTACGAGTAGGCCACTCCAAACCACAAAAATCATAGCGAGTGAGGCGAACAAAATAGCTGTTACAGCGAAGGCTTCAAGGCGAATCTCAATACGTGCTGCCTCCGAATATCGTGATTGCCAGCTGTGCAGAACACGCCCGTCGGTCTCATCCTTTGGAATGGTGCGCGGTTCAGCGGTTTCTCCAACAACCGCCTCCCCACTCTGGCTGCTCACTAAATGAATCGAACCAGCCAAATCGCCCGCCAGCGACGGCTGAACGGCATTTATCACTTCGGGAGCCATGCAGAACTAAGCTACCGCTGAATGTTGCTCAAGCACCATTGCAGCGAGTCTGTCTGATGTGTGGCGGGCTCGCTCAGCGAACGGATAAAGGCGATAGTCCGATTGTGCAGCCAGCCCAACATGCGACGCCAACACCTTACGGAAAAACTGAGATTTTGGTTGATCGACAATTGACACGTAAGCAGACGACGATAAGTCTTCCAGTGAATTAGCCATCATTAAGTACTCTTGACCGCTAGCCATCCGCTCAATATCCTGAGAGGACGCGATAACCCAGTCACGCTCTGGATCAAACTCAATAGCGATCTTGGCAAAATCACCGCTGAAGGGTACCAGATGCATATGCGCATGATCCGTTCCGCAACCTGTTAAAGATTCCGAGCGGTTAACCCCATGCTCGAACACCACAAAGTTCCCATAACAATCCGATACAGCATTAGCCACTTGCCCTGCGAATTTTTGAAAGGCAGCGTTTCGATAATCACTGGAAAGATTGAGTACATGCCGTTTTGTGCAAAGTAACGTCCATCCTTCTATAAAGCCACCAACGGACGTAACTGCGAAGTGATCCTCAGTTTCCATCAAAATTCTGTCGTAATCGAAATGCACTTCTCCTGCTCCGATACGGCAAAATCTACATTTCGATTTCATCTCAAGAATCTTTTTACTTGCCATATAAGACCTCGCTTGCTTTAACTGTGCATTTTATAGCTGAAGATCGGTTCAACGCTTAGACGCGGCTCCAATCCTTCAACTTGGGGGTGGTCCATCGAGACCCACCCGCAATGTTTAGACGATCGCGCGATACACAACTAGCCGGTAGGTTCTGTGACACAGGGTTGCGACGGTCCCGCACCAGCTCGGTGGGCAGTTACCCTGGGCCAATTCCGTGACAAAAGTAACGGGCATCAATTCGAAAGGAGCGTTCGGTGCGGATCACCCCCTGACAAATCAATATCAAAAATCCAGTGAATCAAGTCAGCGATGCTAGGATTTTCGTCTGTCCGCTTCAAGAAATCCATTGCTGCACAGCGCAATGTGCCCCACACTTCATCTGAATCCTGACCACTCGTAGGGTAAAGTTTCGTGTGGACGGGTTTGGCCTCAACCACTACCGCGCAAAAATGTTTTTTGTTTCGCGTGAACTCAAATACGCAGGCACGTCGCAAGCGGGAACGTCCATCGGGCTCAACAATAAATAGCGAATTGTCAATCTCACCGTCTTCATCAATGAGTATTGAAATCGGTACCGTCCAGCCATCATGGACACTTTCGGTAAGCAACTTAACAGTCATGCATTGTAGAAAGCGAAGCTGAAAAACGGTATCGCGCAGAAATTCTGGGATAAGTTCTGATTTCCAGAAATCAGGAGACGTTATTAGTGCGATATCCAGTGGGCGAGTTCGTCGCTCCGATCCCGGTTCACCCATGGCAGCATTCTCGACGGGAGCCGCTTTACTTTTCTTTCTTGCAGCCTGATCTTCAAGAGATATGTTTCTATTTTTCCATATGGATTTGAGCGTTAAGTCAGGAAATCGAGGTTCGACCTGAAAAGATCGGGTACGCGATGCCAGATTGTTGGACGGGTCATGCTCGACGATAGGTTGATCTTTTGCATCCTTAGCGGATGCCCACATTTGGCCCGTGGTGGAGTTTGAGACCCCTCTTTCGGATGGCGGTTTGGGGCGGCCGCCTTTGACCTCGTAGCGAAGCGATGTGAATGGAAAGGGATGTGTGCAGGAGCGCAGGTTGTAGACGAGAAACGTAGCGCGCGGTTGGTCGGCAAAAGACAGCCATTTGCCTGACGCCAACAAAGTTGTTTTTCCTTCGAAGGGAAAGAGTGCTTGCGGGTAGATGGCCTGGTTGGCTACGGATGCCTTGAGGATGGATGCCCCAACATGTGCCGCAGCGCGCCAGGCGGTTTGCTCTAAATGAAGACGCCCGATGTCGGCAGCCGAGGCGCCAGATATCTTTTCTGCAAGAGCAAGTATGAGTTGCCCGGTTCTGGTGTTCAGAGCGGCATTTTCATACAGAGAATCACGTGCAAGGGGTGGCAGAAACAGCTTGGTGAGTAAGCTGCTTGAAGAACCAAAGTAGAACCTGATCAACTCCATGCAGGGGACGATCAATCGGCGGGAATCCGGCAGGTCCACCATCAAGCAATACGATTGCGTGCATTGCATATGCCACGGGTGCTCGGACAACGGCAGCAAGAAACCGCCTTCGTCCAGATTTAACCCTGCCTTAATTAGCGTTGTCGTGCTCTGGTCGATCTGAATATCGGTAAATTCCTCCAGCTCGTAATCAGGACGAACATCGAGTTGTCCATCACGCCAGATATCCCCGATACGCAGCAGGGGGAGTGTTCCAATCGAAACCCAGACGCGTCGCTGAAAATTGGGCGACACCGTGCCGTGAGCAGACAACAGTATTGCTGGGTCATTGCGGAACCGTGAATCCGTTACCTGGGACAGATGGAGGAATACAGAGGGTTGCTTGCGGCGAACAGACCGGTCAGGAAAGGCAATATCACCGAACCAATCAATTCGCCATGGAGTTGGGCCCTTTGGAAAGACAAAAATCCGTGGTGATTCATTGGAGAAACTCGGATTTTTTGAGCTATCCCCGGGGCCCGTCACACCTATTTGTCTCACTAACTTCTGAACATTGTCTCAATAACTTCTAAAGTTTCTCATTTACTTCTGATTGTTCACACTACCCAGCGCGTGACCGGCCTGCTGGTCGGCGTGGTAGCTGGAACGCACCATGGCGCCGACGGCGGCGTGCCTGAAGCCCATGGCATAGGCTTCCGTTTCAAACATCTTGAAGGTGTCTGGGTGCACGTAGCGTTTGACCGTGAGGTGCGAGGTGCTGGGCGCCAGGTACTGGCCGATGGTCAGCATCTCGATGCCGTGGGCGCGCATGTCGCGCATCACTTGCAGAATCTCTTCGTCGGTTTCGCCCAGGCCGACCATGATGCCGCTCTTGGTCGGGATATTCGGGAACAGGGCCTTGAACTTTTTCAGCAGGTTCAAGGAGAACTGGTAATCGCTGCCGGGGCGTGCTTCTTTATACAGGCGGGGCGCGGTTTCCAGGTTGTGGTTCATCACGTCTGGCGGCGCCGCTTTCAAAATTTCGAGCGCGCGGTCGTCGCGGCCGCGGAAGTCCGGCACCAGCACCTCGATCTGGGTTTGCGGTGACAGTTCACGAATTTTCTGGATGCACGCCACAAAATGGCCGGCGCCACCGTCGCGCAGATCGTCACGGTCAACGCTGGTGATGACTACATATTTGAGCTTGAGCTGGGCGATGGTGTTGGCCAGGTTGTCGGGCTCGTTCACGTCCAGCGGGTCGGGCCGGCCATGGCCGACATCGCAAAACGGGCAGCGTCGTGTGCATTTGTCGCCCATGATCATGAAGGTGGCGGTGCCTTTGCCGAAACATTCGCCGATGTTGGGGCAGCTGGCCTCTTCGCACACGGTCACCAGTTTGTTCTGGCGCAGCACGTCCTTGATTTCATAAAAGCGGGTGCTTGGCGAACCGGCCTTGACGCGAATCCAGTCCGGCTTTTTCAAGACCTCGCCCTGCACCACCTTGACCGGGATGCGCGACAACTTGGCCGCCGCCTTTTGCTTGGCCGACGGGTCGTAGTTGGCTTGCGACTGGGCGTCGCGAACCGTGGGAGTGGAAACGAGGTCGTCGTGGCTGTGGCTCATGGTGGGTAATGCGGTTTGGGGCGGCGTCAGGGCGCCAGGTAGGTTGCGAGCTTGTGGCCCAGGACATCGGCCGCTTCAGCCCAACCGACGGAGACGCCAATTGTAGAAAGGTCTACCGTTTGCAGACCCACGTAGCCACAAGGGTTGATACGGGAGAAGGGTTCCAGGTCCATCGCCACATTGAGCGCCACGCCGTGGTAGGTGCAATTGCGGCTGACCTTGATGCCCAGGGCGCCGATTTTGCCGAGGCCGGTGAAATCGGGGTTTAGGACGGCAAGGTTGTCTTTGGTGGGGCGCTGCGGCAGCACAGCGTGCGAACCTGGGTCCGCCAGCCGGACATAAATACCCGGCGCGCCCGCCACCCGGTGCCCGGTGACGCCAAAGTGCGCCAGCGTACGAATCACCGCCTCTTCAATCCGGTAGACATATTCCTTGACGAAATAACCAGCCCGCTTGAGGTCGAGCAGCGGATACGCCACTACTTGGCCGGGGCCGTGGTAAGTGACCTGGCCGCCCCGGTTGGTTTGCACCACCGGAATGTCGGCTGGGTTAAAAATATGCTCGGCTTTGCCCGCCAGCCCTTGGGTATAAACCGGGTCATGTTCACAAATCCACAGTGCATCGGGCGTCTCGGCCGTGCGTGCGGCGGTGAAGGCCTGCATGGCGTCGTAGGTGGGCCGGTAGTCGACCCGGCCGAGATGTTGTGGTGACATGCCGACGGGGGTTTACAACACCACTTTGACCATCGGATGGGTCGACAGGGTCCGGTACAACTCATCCAGTTGTTCGCGGCTGGTGGCGGTCACGGTGATGGTCACCCCCAGGTATTTGCCGCCCTTGCTTTCGCGCAGTTCAATGGTCGAGGCATCAAATGCGGGGTCAAACTGGTGGGCGATCAGGGTGATGGCGTGCACCAGCCCGTCCACTTTGACGCCCATGACTTTGATGGGAAAAAGCGACGGGTACTCAATGAGCGACTCGTTGGGGGGGATGTCGGGGTTGATCGGTGTGGACACGGCGTTCAATATAGTGAGACTGTCGGTTTCAATGTTGGGTCCCGTAACGTCGAGGGGCGGCTGCGGGGGGCAAAGTGCGCATGAATGAATTATCGCCGTGGCGAGGTGCCCAAGGCAGGGGTTTCTACGTATAATCGAAGGCTTTGCGGCAACTGTCGCGTGTACCTTACCTGTAACCTGCGTGTAATTTGAGATGTCGATAATTACGCCTGATTCCAGATATGACTCAGATGAGTCCGAAGAGTTGGAGTTCAAGCGGCTAACTGCCGAAGAAGCGCAAGCTTTACGTGAACGTCATCCCTCGGTTTCTCCTTGGTTTATCGTGGGTGTGCAAGTTTTAGTGGGTTTGCTGGTGGCTTTGGCTGCCTGGGGCTTCACTGGAAAGTCAAGTGCGGGTTGGTCGGCGGCTTATGGTGCGCTGGCGGTGATAGTGCCTGCTGTGGTGTTTGCGCGAGGTCTGACGAGTCAGTTCTCGTCCCTTAATGCGGCAACCGCTTGGCTGGGTTTTTTTGTATGGGAAGCAATCAAGATTGCTGTAAGTGTGGGGATGCTTTTTGCTGCCCCGCGCCTGGTTGTAGATCTGGACTGGTTGGTAATGCTGATTGGCCTGATCGTGACCATGAAAGTCTATTGGGTGGCGCTGTTAATGCGTCCGAAACGAAAAACAAAGTAAAGAGTTAACAATGTCCGTAGAACAAAACGCTCCGACAGCAAGTGACTATATTGTTCACCACCTGACGCACTGGCAAAACAAGCCTCAGACAGAAATCGTCGATTTCTCCGTCTTCAATATCGATTCATTGTTTTTCTCAATCCTGCTTGGGGTTGTGGGTTGTTTTTTCCTCTGGAAAGCAGCGCGCACCGCAACCTCGGGTGTGCCCGGTCGTTTTCAGGCTGCCGTTGAAATCCTGATTGAAATGGTTGATGGTCAAGCCAAGGCGATCGTTCACAACGCGAAAAGCCGCAAGCTGGTCGCGCCGTTGGCGTTGACTGTTTTTGTGTGGATTTTCTTGCTCAACGCGATGGATTTGTTGCCCTTGGATCTATTGCCCACCATCTGGGCTTGGATTTATGGTGCTGCTGGGCATGATCCGCACCACGCCTATTTGCGTGTGGTGCCGACCGCTGACCTTTCTGTGACCATGGGTCTGTCGGTTTCTGTTTTGTTCATCTGTCTTTTTTACAACATCAAGATCAAGGGTGTTGGTGGTTGGGCTCATGAGTTGGTTTCGGCGCCATTCGGCACCAGCAAGAATCCAATTTTTGCCGTGATTCTGGGTGTGATCAACATTGCTGAGCAGTTGATCTCCTTTGTTGCCAAAACGGTTTCGCACGGTATGCGACTGTTTGGCAATATGTATGCGGGTGAATTGGTATTTATGCTGATCGCTTTGCTGGGTGGTTCGTGGGCTTTCTCTGCAGAGCCTGCGAGTCTGATGCTTTTGTTACTGCACGTGGTGGCGGGTTGGGCGTGGGCGGTGTTCCACATCATCATCATCTTGTTGCAGGCTTTTGTGTTCATGATGTTGACCTTGGTCTACATCGGACAAGCGCACGACGCGCATTAATTCTCGGTTTGTTTGGTTTTGTTTTTTTTATAGTTAATTAGGAGTGAATCATGGAAGTTATTAGTTTTGCCGCGTTGGCTGCTGGTCTGATCATTGGTCTGGGCGCTTTGGGTGCTTGTATCGGTATCGGCATCATGGGTAGCAAGTACCTTGAAGCAGCTGCACGTCAACCTGAACTCATGGGTGAACTGCAAACCAAGATGTTCGTGCTGGCTGGTCTGATCGATGCTGCGTTCATTATTGGTACAGGTATTGCGCTGTGGTTCGCTACTGCCAATCCGTTCCTGGCTCAAATCGCACGTTTGGTCAAGTAAGCCTTTCCTGCAACATCTCGTTGAAGGAGATTTACTGTGAACATTAATGGAACACTGGTAGCGCAAGCTATCGTCTTCGCATTGCTGGTGCTGTTCACGATGAAGTTCGTGTGGCCGCCCATCGCGACTGCATTGGACGAACGTGCCAGCAAAATCGCCGACGGCCTCGCAGCTGCCGACAAAGCCAAGTCAGAGCTCTCCTCCGCCAACAAGCGTGTGGAAGCCGAATTGGCCAAGTCGCGTACTGAAACCACTGCAAGTTTGGCTGATGCCGAGCGCCGTGGTCAGGCTATCGTGGAAGAAGCCAAATCAAAAGCAACCGAGGAAGGCAACAAGATCATTGCTGCTGCCAAGGTTGAAGCGGAACAGCAAACTGTCAAGGCGCGTGAGACTTTGCGTGAGCAAGTCGCTGCACTGGCAGTCAAGGGTGCCGAGCAGATTCTCCGCAAGGAAGTCAATGCCGGTGTCCATGCTGATTTGCTTGGCCGCCTGAAGACTGAGCTGTAAGAGGATAACCATGGCTGAACTTGCCACCATTGCCCGCCCTTACGCCGAAGCCTTGTTCAAGGCGACGGCATCAGACTTGAATGGTGCCGCTGTCTGGGTTGACGCGTTGAAGGAAATTGCGAAAAACTCGCAACTCCAACAATTTGCAGACAATCCCAACTTCACAGCGGCCCAGGTGTTTGAGTTGTTTGATGGCATTTCCGCATCGGCCCAAGTGGCTTTGCCGGAAATGGCTAAAAACTTCTTGCGCACCGTGATTGAAAACGGTCGCTTGAATGCTTTGCCTGAAATTGCAGAGCAGTTTCGTGTCTTGAAGAACGCCCAAAGCGGTTCGGCGGACGCGGTTGTCTACAGCGCCTTCGCTATTGACAACGCGGCCCTGGCTGATTTGGCGATCACGCTCGAAAAACGATTTGCTCGCAAGCTGAACGTGTCCGTCGAATTGCAGCCCGAATTGATCGGGGGCATTCGTGTGGTGGTGGGTGATGAGGTCCTTGACTCTTCTGTCAAAGCCCGTCTTGAACAAATGAAAATGGCCTTGACAGCTTGAGGCGTAAGCCCCAAGTTGCCAGCCCAATTAACGAAAGAAGGAAAGAGTCATGCAACTCAATCCCGCAGAAATTTCTGAACTGATCAAGAGCCGTATTGAAGGCCTGTCAGCCAGCGCTAACATTCGCAATCAGGGTACGGTTGTGTCCGTGACTGACGGTATTTGCCGTATTCATGGCCTGTCGGACGTGATGCAGGGCGAAATGCTCGAATTCCCAGCCGATGCTGAGGGTCAACCCAGCTACGGCTTGGCCTTGAATCTGGAACGTGACTCGGTCGGTTCCGTGATTTTGGGCGCTTACGAGCACATTTCCGAAGGCGACATCGTCAAATGCACGGGTCGTATTCTGGAAGTGCCAGTCGGTCCCGAGCTCAAAGGCCGCGTGGTCAATGCGCTGGGTCAGCCGATTGACGGCAAAGGTCCAATCAATGCCAAGATGACCGACGTGATTGAAAAAGTCGCGCCTGGTGTGATTGCCCGTAAATCGGTTAGCCAGCCGATGCAGACCGGCTTGAAGTCAATTGACTCCATGGTGCCGGTGGGTCGCGGTCAACGCGAACTGATCATTGGTGACCGTCAGACCGGCAAAACTGCCGTGGCCATTGACGCGATCATCAACCAAAAGGGTCAAGATGTGACCTGCGTTTATGTCGCAATTGGCCAAAAAGCCTCTTCCGTCAAAAACGTGGTGCGCGCACTGGAACAAGCCGGTGCGATGGAATACACGATCGTGGTGGCTGCAACCGCTTCCGAGTCGGCCGCCATGCAATACGTCAGCGCCTACTCAGGTTGCACGATGGGCGAATACTTCCGTGATCGCGGTGAAGACGCGCTGATTGTGTATGACGATTTGTCCAAACAAGCCGTGGCTTACCGTCAGGTATCCCTGCTGTTGCGTCGCCCACCAGGCCGCGAAGCGTACCCTGGCGATGTGTTCTATCTCCACAGCCGTCTGCTGGAGCGTGCCGCTCGTGTGAACGAGAAGTATGTTGAAGACTTCACCAAAGGCGCTGTCAAGGGCAAGACCGGTTCTTTGACCGCACTGCCGATCATTGAAACGCAAGCGGGTGACGTGTCGGCCTTCGTGCCAACCAACGTGATTTCGATTACCGATGGCCAGATCTTCCTGGAAACCTCGCTGTTCAACGCTGGTATCCGTCCTGCGATTAACGCCGGTATTTCGGTGTCTCGCGTCGGTGGCGCAGCCCAGACCAAGCTGATCAAGAATCTGTCCGGCGGTATCCGTACCGATTTGGCCCAGTACCGTGAGTTGGCTGCGTTCGCGCAGTTTGCCTCCGATCTGGACGAAGCCACCCGCAAGCAGCTTGATCGCGGCGCCCGGGTGACCGAGTTGCTCAAGCAGGCTCAATACAGCCCGCTGCCCATCAGTTTGATGGGTGCCACGTTGTTTGCTGTGAACAAAGGTTTCATGGACGACATCGAAGTCAAGAAGGTATTGGCGTTCGAGCACGGTCTGCATGCTTATCTCAAGGATAAACACGCTGCCCTGCTGGCCAAACTGGAAGCTGACAAGGCCATGGACAAAGATGCTGAGGCTGAAATGACGGCAGCAGCAACGGCGTTCAAGAAGTCGTTTGCTTGATTCGCATCTGACGGCACAAGGAGTCATTCATGGCAGCAGGTAAGGAAATTCGCGGCAAGATCAAATCGGTGGAGAACACCAAGAAGATCACCAAGGCCATGGAAATGGTGGCGGCCAGCAAAATGCGCAAGGCGCAGGAGCGCATGCGCGCCGCCCGCCCTTACAGCGAAAAGATCCGCAACATTGCGGCCAATCTCGGTCACGCCAACCCTGAGTACGTTCACGCTTTCATGAAAACCAACGACGCCAAGTCGGCGGGCATGATTGTGGTGACGACGGACAAAGGGCTGTGCGGCGGCATGAACACCAACGTGTTGCGCGGTGTCACCACCAAGCTGCGCGAGTCGCAGGCGGCGGGTATTTCTACGCAAGCCGTGGCGATTGGCAACAAAGGTTTGGGATTTTTGACCCGTATCGGTGCCAAGGTCGTGTCGCATGCCACGCAATTGGGTGACACCCCACATCTGGACAAGTTGATTGGTCCGGTCAAGGTGCTGCTCGATGCCTATGCCAAAGGTGAGGTGAATTCGGTGTACCTGTGTTACACCCGTTTCATCAACACCATGAAGCAGGAACCCGTTGTGCAGCAGTTGTTGCCTCTGTCGGCCAGCGTCATGCAGGCCGAAATGCAAGCCAGCGAAGCCACCACAGGTGCCAAGCATGGCTGGGATTACATCTATGAGCCTGATGCGCAGACCGTGATCGACGATTTGTTGGTCCGCTACGTAGAAGCGCTTGTGTACCAGGCGGTGGCAGAAAACATGGCATCCGAGCAATCGGCGCGCATGGTGGCCATGAAGTCAGCGACAGATAACGCCGGCAGCGTGATTGCCGAGCTTAAGCTGATCTACAACAAAACGCGTCAAGCAGCGATTACGAAAGAACTTTCGGAAATCGTCGCGGGTGCAGCGGCCGTTTAAACGTATTTATTTTTGGAGCAAAAAATGGCTCAAGTCCAAGGCAAGATTGTTCAGTGTATCGGTGCGGTGGTCGACGTGGAATTTCCACGTGACAAGATGCCCAAGATTTATGACGCGCTCAAGATGGATGGCTCCACTTTGACCCTCGAAGTGCAGCAGCAGTTGGGTGACGGCATCGTGCGTACTATTGCGCTCGGTTCCTCCGACGGCCTGCGTCGCGGCATGATCGTGCAAAACACGGCGCAAACCATCATGGTGCCAGTGGGCAAAGCCACCTTGGGTCGCATCATGGACGTGCTGGGCGCGCCGATTGACGAACGTGGTCCAGTGACGGCGACGAAAACCGCCTCCATTCACCGTAAAGCACCGACTTACGACGAATTGAATCCTTCACAAGAGTTGCTGGAAACCGGCATCAAGGTGATTGACTTGATTTGCCCGTTCGCCAAGGGCGGCAAGGTGGGTCTGTTCGGCGGCGCTGGCGTTGGCAAGACCGTGAACATGATGGAACTCATCAACAACATCGCCAAGGCGCACAGCGGCTTGTCCGTGTTCGCTGGTGTGGGTGAGCGTACCCGTGAAGGTAACGACTTCTATCACGAGATGGCTGACTCCGGCGTTGTGAACCTCGAAAACCTCGAAGAGTCCAAAGTTGCCATGGTCTACGGTCAGATGAACGAGCCCCCGGGCAATCGTCTGCGCGTGGCCCTGACCGGTCTGACCATTGCCGAGTCCTTCCGTGACGAAGGTAAAGACGTGCTGTTCTTTGTGGACAACATCTATCGCTTTACTTTGGCCGGTACCGAAGTGTCCGCACTGTTGGGTCGTATGCCTTCCGCCGTGGGTTATCAGCCAACGCTGGCTGAAGAAATGGGCCGTTTGCAAGAACGTATCACTTCCACCAAAGTGGGTTCCATCACGTCCATCCAAGCCGTTTACGTCCCTGCCGATGACTTGACCGATCCCTCGCCTGCCACCACCTTTGCCCACCTGGATTCCACTGTGGTGTTGAGCCGTGATATTGCCTCGCTGGGTATTTACCCTGCGGTGGATCCTTTGGACTCCACCAGCCGTCAGCTGGATCCTCTGGTGGTTGGTCAAGACCACTACGAAACTGCCCGTGCTGTGCAAGGTACGCTGCAACGCTACAAAGAATTGCGCGACATTATTGCGATTTTGGGCATGGACGAGTTGGCGCCAGAAGACAAACTGGCTGTGGCACGTGCCCGCAAGATCCAGCGTTTCCTGTCTCAACCGTTCCACGTGGCTGAAGTGTTCACCGGCTCGCCTGGTAAGTACGTCAGCTTGGCCGAGACAATTCGCGGCTTCAAGATGATTGTCGCTGGCGAGTGCGATCACCTGCCAGAACAGGCGTTCTACATGGTTGGCACGATCGACGAAGCGTTCGAAAAAGCCAAGAAAATCTAAAGAACTTTGCGGGACAGTCCGTAGTCGCGTAGCGGCAAGCCCTGTCCCCAACTGATTAGGAACACCATGAACACCATCCACGTTGATGTGGTCAGTGCCGAAGAGTCCATCTTCTCAGGCGAGGCGCGTTTTGTGTCTCTGCCCGGTGAAGCTGGCGAGTTGGGCATTTTCCCGCGCCACACACCACTGATCACGCGCATCAAGGCGGGTTCGGTGCGCATTGAAAAAGCAGACGGCAGCGAAGAGTTTGTTTTTGTTGCTGGTGGCATTCTTGAAGTTCAGCCTCATTGCGTCACGGTGTTGTCTGACACCGCCATTCGCGGCAAGGACCTGGACGACGAGAAAGCCAATGCTGCCAAAGCACTTGCTGAAGAAGCACTCAAGAACGCCAAAGGCGAGCTTGATATCGCCCGCGCGCAATCCGAGCTGCTTGTAATGGCCGCACAAATTGCAGCGCTGCGCAAGTTTCGTCAGAAAAAGTAATTGAAATTGACGGCCTTGGCGCCGTTCGATTATTCAGTGCACTTAAAAGCCCTGATCTCTTCAGATCAGGGCTTTTGTCATTGAAGGGTTGTTGGCTTCAATACGGCGGCGACCTCAGTTCAGTACGGGTGCATCCGGCAGTTCATTTGGATTGTGCGCTCCCACCGCAAGTGGGTAATGTTGCACCAGCAGGGCGGACACTTCTTCCAGCGCCTGAGTCAGACCGTCCTCAAACTGTCCTTGCTGGAAAGCGTTGCGCATGCCTGACACCATGGCCTGCCAGACCTTCGGCTCGACCACCTCGTTGAGTCCCCGATCCGCCACGACTTCAATTGAGTGCTCGGCCAGCAGCAGGTAGATCAGAACGCCGTTGTTGTTGGCGGTGTCCCAGACGCGCAGTTTGCTGAACATGGCCAGGGCGCGCTGTCGGGTAATGTGCCGCGTTGGGGTGTCACGCCAGAGGTAGCTCAACGGCAGACTGGTTTCGACATAAATACGGATTTCGCCCGAATGGCGTTGTTCGCTCGCCGCCACCCGTTGTTGTAGTCGTTGCAGCATGTCAGGCGGAATGGCCCGCTGGGTGGTGCCGTCATCCAGCCAGCGATGTTTCAAGATTCTTTTGATACGGCTCAGCATTACCAGTCTCCCGAGGCACCACCGCCACCAAAATCGCCGCCACCACCGGAGCCAAATCTTCCCCCGCCGCCGCGCCCCCCGGCACCCCAGCCGCCACCAGTGCCCCAACCGGCGCTGCCGGTGTTGAGAGGAAGGTTTGAAAAAAGTGTAAATACAAGGGCGGCCAAAGCCGCGAGCCCGGCAATTAACAGGCTGGAGGTGAGCAGCATGGCCAGCAAACCCACGGCGCCACCGGTGGCCAGTGAACCCAGTTTGGGGCCCAGAATTTTGCGCGCGATGCCGGCCACCACGGGCACAGCGATAAAGGCAAAGACAAGGAGATTCATCCAGTCAAAACCGGCCTTGGCTGGTGTTGATTCTGCGGCCGGCGCCGGCAAGGCCTCGCCCGAGATGAGTTTCATGACCAGATCGACGCCGGCCTCCAACCCGCCCGCAAAGTCACCCTGTTTGAAGCGGGGGGTAATGGCCTGGTCAATGATGCGTTTGGCAGCAAGGTCGGGGATAGCGCCTTCCAGCGTTTTGGCCACTTCGATGCGGACTTTGCGGTCGTTCTTGGCCACCACCAGCAGCAAACCGTCCCCGATCTCCTTGCGGCCAATTTTCCAGGTGTTGGCGACCCGGTTGGCGTAACTGCTGATGTCCTCGGGTTGCGTGGTGGGCACCAGCAACACCACCACTTGCGCGCCACTGCTTTGCTCAAACGCACCGAGCTTGCTCTCCAGCTGCTGCACCTGCTCGGCGCTGAGTGTCCCTGTGCTGTCAACAACATGCGCGGTGAGCGCCGGAACTGCCAGTTGCGCCAAAGCCGGTGTGAGCGCCAGCAGCAGCCCGCAAAGCAGCCCTGCAAGTCCGTAACGCCAACTTGACAGTGTCGACAAACAGCGAAGTGACCGTTGGTACATCAGCGTCATGAAAATCACCAGACCTGCAAACGCGGGCACTTATTTCTTGTTGAAATCAACCACCGGCGGGGTAGAGATGGTCGCTTCGTTCTGGACCGCGAAGGTAGGCTTGGGCTGGTAGCTGAACACCATGGCGGTCAGGTTGCTGGGGAAGCTGCGCGCCAGCACGTTGTAGGCCTGCACCGCCTGAATGTAGCGGTTGCGCGCCACCGTCACCCGGTTCTCGGTGCCTTCCAGTTGTACCCGCAGGTCAGAAAAACCTTGGTTGGCTTTCAGGCTCGGGTATTGTTCCGACACCGCCATCAAGCGGCTCAGGGCGGAGCCGAGTTCGCCTTGGGCGGCCTGGAATTTCTGGAAGGCCTCCGGGTTGTTCAGCGTTTCCGGCGTCACCTGGATCGAAGTCGCCTTGGCGCGGGCCTCAATCACCTTGGTCAGCGTTTCCTGCTCGAAAGCGGCCTCGCCCTTGACCGTGGCCACAATGTTGGGCACCAGGTCAGCGCGACGCTGATATTGGTTGAGCACTTCACTCCAAGCCGATTTGGTTTGCTCATCAAGCCGTTGAAAATCGTTATAGCCACAACCCGACAGCCCGACGGTAGCCAAAAGAATTAGAAACCAGCGTGTCATAAAAATTCTCCAACTTGTTACACGTAACAGTAGCATAAACCGGAGTCATTAATTGTGGGGTGACGGCAGCCAAGCTGTCGATTGGCAATAACGTTGATGGAAAGCACGGCAAAATCGAGTCAAACGCTCACCCCACACACCACCATGTCCAAAGCAAGAAAACAGGCCGCCATCGTGGGTGGTACGGCCGACGATATTGAAGCTGCCTTTTATGAGGCCCTGCAGAGCGCTGACCTGGAGAAGCTCATGGCGTGCTGGGCGGACGAGGATGAGGTGGTCTGTGTTCACCCAGGTGGGCCCCGTTTGATTGGGATCGGTGCGATTCGGGCCGCCTTCGATGCCATGTTTGCCAACGGCAGCATCCGGGCCTGGCCGGAAGGGGTGCGCAAGATCGAGTCGCTGGCCAGCAGCGTGCATAACGTGCGGGAACGGATTGAGGTCTTGACCGAGGAGGGACCGCGTGAAGCCTATGTCATCGCCACCAACGTTTATCACAAGACCGCGCAGGGTTGGCGCATGGTGGCGCACCATGCCAGTCCGGGCTCCGAGCGGGAGGCGCTGGAAATCAGTGAGCCACCCCATGTCCTACATTAAAGAAATAGGCCTCCAGCCCTTGATCTACATGCATAAAAAGCTATGAATTACGTAGCACCTTCTTGGTTGCCCGGCGGCAATTTGCAAACCATCTGGCCGGCCTTGTATTCACGCCGGGTGTTTGGCCCGCGTCCGCAGTACCGGCGCGAACGCTGGACCACCCCGGATCAGGATTTCATTGATGTCGACTGGTTGCAGGCACCACCGAGCCGCACTTTGTTGGTGATGTTTCATGGGCTGGAGGGTTCGTCGGCCAGCTACTATGCCGAGGCTTTTGCGGACTTTGCCCGCACGCGTGGTTTTGCTTTTGCCGTGCCTCATTTTCGGGGCTGCAGTGGCGAGTTGAATCATGGCCCGCGGGCTTACCACTCCGGTGACTTTGAGGAGATCGGCTGGATTCTGGCGCGGCTGCGCCAGCAGCATCAGGGTGCCATTCTCGCGGTGGGTATTTCGCTGGGCGGCAATGCCCTCCTGCGCTGGGCCGAGGAAATGGGCGAGCAGGCGGCGCAGGTGGTGGATGCCGTGGCGAGCGTGTCGTCACCGATTGACCTGGCCGCCAGTGGCTGGGCGATCGGGCGCGGCTTTAACCGGCTGGTCTACACCCGCCGGTTTTTGGCCACCATGAAACCGAAAGCGCTGCAAAAATTGGCGCAGCATCCCGGGCTGTTCAATGCTGAAACCTTGCGCGCCGCCAACGACCTGTATGCGTTTGACAATGTGTTCACCGCCCCATTGCATGGTTTCAAGAGCACGGAAGACTATTGGTCACGCGCTTCCGCCAAGCCGCATTTGCACCAGATCCGCCTGCCGGCGCTGGTGGTGAATGCCCGGAACGACCCGTTTGTGCCCGCCTGGAGTCTGCCGCGCCAGCGCGATGTGGGCAATCGGGTTACCCTGTGGCAACCGGCGCATGGGGGTCATGTCGGTTTTCCCAAAGGACCGATCCCCGGTCATGTGCGCTCGATGCCCGAGGCCGTGGGCGGCTGGCTGGCTTCCCACATCAACGCCCCTTGAAAAATGAAAGACATGGATGGATGACATTGTTAAGCAAGCCTTGGCCAAATGGCCCAATGTGCCTGCTTGCTACGGCTGGCTGGGCCTGGATGCCCGCGGTAACTGGTACATGCGCGATGACCGCGTGCAAGCGCAGGGGCCGTTCGCTGGCGGCACCGCGCAAAGCAAAGGCTCGCAGTTAAAACACGAAAAGTTGATCGAGTTCATCCAGCGCAACTACGAGCCGGATGAACTGGGGCAGTGGTTTTTCCAGAATGGACCGCAGCGCGTGTACGTGGAACTGGAAGCCACCCCGCTGATCTGGCGTGTGCAGGACGATTTTTCAATCCAGGACCACACCGGCAGGGCAGCACGCCTGCTGCGCTGTCTGCTGGACGAGCAGGGGCGCGTGTACCTGGAAGCGGACACTGGTTTTGGTCTGGTGCACAGCATGGACATGAGCCATGTGGCGGACGCCGTCGAGCAGGGCTTATGGGTGCCGCAGGAGGTGCTTGCCGCCGCTTTGCCGCAGCAGTTCCACTATGTCTGCAGTCCGCAGATGCTACAAAAATAATAGCTTCTCACGCTGTATGGGCGGGGGCTGCCGGCCTAAAAGATATAAAAAAAGCCGGTCATGGACCGGCTTTGATATTGGGTTTGAACCCTGACCTTATTTGGCCGCTTCAGCGGGTGCGGCCGGCGCTTTGGGCTCGTCGAACTTGGCGCCCGCGGCGTTGGCCATGTAGACCACGGCACGGCCAATTTCCAATGTTTCAAAATCACCACCGCCCTGGGCGCCCATGGCATTCTTGCCTTTGACTGCCGAGTTCAACAGTGCTTCATAACCCGTTTTGATGCGGGGCGCCCACGCGGCGACATCACCAAACTTGGGTGCACCGACGACGCCCGCCGTATGGCAGCTTGTGCACTGGGCCTTGAAAACCTCTTCGCCAGTCTTGAGTTGACGGTTGGCATCACGAATCTCGATGCTGCCAATTTTCTGGATTCGGGCTGCTATGGCTTTTTCAAGATCGACGGCGCCAGCTTCCGGTTTTTTGTCGGCGGTGACGTATAAAACCAGACCAATAATGACGAATATGGGAACCACAAACGAAAAGAAAACGGTCAGCAGCAATTGCTTGGGATTCTTGACGGGGCCGGTGTGGGCCTCTTCGTGAACGGGAGTGTTGTTGTTATCGCTCATGGTGTCCTCTAAAAATCGGGGGCGTTGGAAGCAGCCAGCAATTATAGCGGGCACGTTTTTGAAAACACCTACAATGCACCCTTCGGTTAGCGGCTGTAGCTCAGTGGATAGAGTATTGGCCTCCGAAGCCAAGGGTCGTGGGTTCGATCCCCGCCAGCCGCACCAAATGTATTTAAGTCCTTGATTTTCAAGGACTTTTTGCATTCTGAGCCGCCTGCTACATCGCCTTGCTACAAAGGCGTGTGTTTTATGAGCAGTCATCTTGTCCGACGTGGTGGGTGCGACTTGTCGTGCCCAACACCTGCGCAAGCTTGCCGGGCGGCGCGAATTCTCACAATCAACCGGAACGCATGAGCTCTACATATTGCCAGGCTGGTTTCGTCGGTGCTGTTGGCTGGCGTCGCCAGCTTTTAACGTTAGAGTGCCGCCTCAAGTGCCTGGTTATGTTTTTGCACTTCAAGCCCTTGATTTGCTTTTGATTCTTTTGAGACGCACCCGCTCGCAGGTTTACCGCGAAAGTGGGAACTGAAGTGGCGGGTGGACAAGAGTCATCTCGCCGTGCCATGCGCATCATCCTGATCTTTCTCAGTCGATGTCAATGCCGCAATACGCGGCCAGGAAAATAGTGGCGACGCTAACGTAGTCACAAAGGTTGCAGATCTCTGGAAAAGAAAACCCCGCTGCAGCGGGGTTCTGATTGACAGGAAATCGGAACAACTCAGTGCCTGCGTCTGCGCACTGTCAGCAGACCAAGCAAGCCAACACCGAGCAGCGCAAGCGAGCCAGGTTCTGGCACCCCGTTTGTTGGAGCGATTGTGCATTCGCTGCAAATCCACAACTGTTCAAAGCCAGCATTATTGCCAAAATAACGCATATCCACAGACATGAAATAACCTGCATTAGCCCACGTCTGTAAATTATTATTCAGATAAGAACTGAATACGGCATATTCAGCATTAGAAGTGCTCAGGTTGTCATTGACATAATAGTCACCAGCACTACAGGCACTTGATTGCGCGGCACCAATCGCATACGAGGCCCCGGTAACGCTATTCACGCAGTAATTCCCAACCGCGGGTACGTAGGAAGCCAGAGGTGGTGGCACACTGCTGCAACCGCTTCCAAGACTGAACTGGACGCAATCCTGGCTCACTCCGGCCGCATTCGTGATGTTGACTTGGCCCCAGATGGAAATTGCCTGGTTAACAGCGCCACCTTGCTGATTGTTATCAAACAAGAAGACGAGGCCATGCCCGTTCAAATAAGTCACCAGGTCAGATAGCTTGACCTCCCACGATCCAGTCTTGTCACCGGTAAACGTATTGACTGGCTCATTCGTGCCACTCATGACAAATGAAGTACTCGTAGCGCCGTTCGGGGTCTCAAAAGGGTTGTCCACACTGGAGCCGTTCGGAAACGGACTGGGCATGTTGTTCACTTGAGGATTGACGACGCCGCTCAGAACAATAGCCTGGTCGTAAATCTGACCAGGGGAAGATTGCACCGGGTAGGGTCCGCTCGGCAGGCACCGTGCATCTCCGGCTGCGGAACACTGCTGATTCAAATCCAATGACTGAACTTGAAAGCCGTTATAGGTAGTCGTTGTCAGCGTATTCACGGGCGCTAACTGAAAGACGGTGGCTTGTACCAAGCCAGTACTCAATGTTGCGGACACCATAATTAGTGCGGCTTTAAATATCTTGAAATTTGTTCTCTTGAACATGACAGGCTCCAAGTTAACTGCGGACAGCCTGAAAGAGCAAGATTGAGGCCAACATATTCATCATGTTGATTCAAATAATATTTTTACTATTTGAGAGTTAGGCGCATGTGTCTTTGTAAAAAAATCCGACAGTTTTCAGGCTAATGTAAATAAATACCTGAAGCGTTTTTTTAGCCGGGTCTCCAACTACTGAACAGGGGAGGTCCGATCATGATCAAAGTCAGCGCTCCAAACCAAGGGTTCAACTTTAGGCGATGTACAGGGGAAAGCGTACGGGGTTCAATCCCCGCCAGCCAGCACCGCAAGGTGTTGCCTGTCTTTTTTTTTGACTGGCCGATGCTAGTCCTTCAATATCTCCGACATCTGACGACGACGCAGCCCTTCGGGCATGCGCAAGGTGGCGCGGTCCCATTGCTCTAACTCAAGCACCCGTTCCATGCAGTCCTGCAGCTGTGCGTGCGACATGGCGACGCTTTCTGCGATCGTCTGATGAACGATGGATGCATTTTCGGAGTCTTCCAGGCACGACATCTGGTAGCGATAGAGTTCGCGCAGCTTGCGCATGGCGTCCGCCACTTGGGCTGGGCAGGCGCACATGTAGACCAGGCCCTCTTCAATAATCTGCACCAACTCGGCATCCGTAAATCGTTCAACGTATTTCATCGCACTCCCTTTGTTGATCTGTTCATGCTCAGCTTAAACCTCTTTCAGACCCAGGGCTAATTCGTAGAGGGCATTGCGGGGTTCGCCGGTGATATCAGCGGCCAGCTTGACCGCAGTTTTGAGCGGCAGTTGCTCTAGCAGCAGCTTTAAAACGCGGGTGTCCGGCCCGCTGTGTGTTTCTGTTGGCGCCGGGTGCAGCACCAAGACAAACTCGCCGCGCAGGCGGTTGGCGTCCTGGGCCAACCAAGCCGGGAAGCCTTCTGCGCTGAGGGTGGTGATTTCCTCGAATTGTTTGGTCAACTCACGCCCAATGGTGAGGGAGCGGGTTCCCAGCGCGGCCAGTGCGGTGGCCAGCGCTTCAATCCGGTGCGGCGCCTCCAGCAGGACCACGGCACGCGCCTCGCCACGCAGGGCCTCCACCGCCGTCGCACGCTCGGTGGCTTTGGAGGACAAGAAGCCGACAAAGACAAAGGCGCCATGCTGCGCGCCCTCATCTGCGATGCCCGCCACACTCAAGGCGGCGGTCACGCTGCTGGCGCCCGGCAGCGGCACCACCGGCAAGCTCGCCAAGCGCACGGCAGCGACCAGCCGCGCACCAGGGTCGCTGATGGCGGGGGTGCCGGCATCGCTGGCGTAGGCTACCCGCTGGCCTTGGCGCAGACGGTCAATCACGGTCTGCGCTGCTTCGGCCTCGTTATGTTGGTGCACGGCGAGCAGTTGGGCGCTGGACTTGTCGATGCCATAAGCGCGCAACAGGGCCTGGGTGTGACGCGTGTCCTCGCAGGCAATCGTGTCGGCCAAGCCCAGCACATGCAGGGCCCGCAGCGTGATATCGGCCAGGTTGCCAATGGGTGTGGCCACCACGTAGAGTGCACCGGGCGGATAATTCTGATGACCCGCCGCTTCAAACGCGGCACGTAAGGCAGATGAATAGGCTGAGGCAAAAGTAGAAGTCAATGGTATTTCCTCAAATCAAGGCCAAGGTTGGCACGACCAAACAGGTAGGCGATGCAGCCGAAGATGCTGCGCTGCATTATTTGCAGCAGTCCGGTCTGCGCCTTGTGGAGCGTAATTATCGGACGCCGGGGCGCGGCGGTGGCGAAATTGACCTGATCATGCGCGCGCCTGACGGCACTTGCGTTTTTGTCGAGGTGCGGCAACGCAAAAATGCCAGCCATGGAGGGGCGGCTGCCAGTGTCAATCACCCGAAGCAGCGCCGCATTATTTTTGCGGCGCGGCATTATCTGATGCGATTGCGCGAACCACCCCCCTGTCGCTTTGATGTGGTGCTGCTGGAGTCGGGCGGCATCGAGTGGTTGCAGGCGGCGTTTGATGCGTCCTGAGCTGGCAGCCTACAGTTTGATACATCTGACGCAGGTATCATCGGCCCCATGCTAGAGCAACGAATTCAACAACACTTTATTGACAGCGCCGACCTGAAGTACCAGTCCGCGCAATCCCTAAGCAAACCCATTGCGGCCGCCGTACAGGCCATGCTGACCTGCGTCACCAGCGGTGGCAAAGTGCTGGCTTGCGGTAACGGCGGTTCCGCCGCTGACGCGCAGCACTTTTCAGCCGAATTTGTGGGGCGCTATGAACGGGAGCGGCCGGAGTTGGCGGCTATTTCGCTCACCACCGACAGCTCCATCATCACGGCCATTGCCAACGACTACGATTTCAACGTCATTTTTTCACGGCAGGTGCGTGCCCTCGGGCAACCCGGCGACGTGTTGCTGGCTATTTCGACCAGCGGCAATTCCGGCAATGTGCTGGCCGCGATTGAGGCCGCCCACGAGCGCGAAATGGTGGTCGTGGGCCTGACCGGGCGCGGTGGCGGCAAGATGACCCATGCCCTGCGCGACACGGATGTGCACATTTGTGTGCCCAGTGAGCGTACGGCCCGCATTCAGGAGGTTCACATTCTGGCGCTGCACTGTATTTGCGACGCCGTGGACGCCCAGTTACTTGGAGATCAGGAAATATGAAATTTGCAACTCGAAAACTCGTGACGGTATTGACGCTGACCGCCTGTCTCGGTGGCAGCCTCGTCGCTTGTGCGCCGATCATCGTCGGCGGCGCCGTGATGGGCTCGCTGATGGCAACCGACCGCCGGACCCCAGGCACCCAGATTGAAGACGAAGGGATTGAGCTGCACGCTGCCAGCGGCGTGCGCGCCAATCTGGGCGATCGCGTTCACGTCAACGTCACCAGTTACAACCGCCAGGTGCTGTTGACGGGTGAAGTGCCGAGTGCCCAGGACAAGCAGTTGGTGGAGCAGGTGGTCACCAAGGTTGAAAACGTGCGCGCCGTCGTCAACGAGCTCAAGATTATGGGCAACGCCACGCTGACCCAGCGCGCGTCGGATGCGCTGGTGACAGGCCGGGTCAAGGCCTCGATGGTGGATGCCAAAAATTTGTATGCCAATTCTTTTAAAGTCGTGACCGAGAGCGGCACCACCTATTTGATGGGGCGGGTGACCCAACGCGAAGCGAACCAGGCCACCGATATTGCTCGCGGTACCGATGGTGTCCAGAAAGTAGTTCGTGTGCTGGAACTCATCAGCGAAGATGAGTTGGCGAACATGTTGCCCAAACCGGCTCCCGCCGAAGCTACAAAATAGTCACGGTGCCTGGCAATTTTCCGCCGGGCCATCCGCCGGAAAATCAGCCTGTTTGGGGGCGGCGCCATATCGGCGGCTGCCCATCCTGGGGCCTATTACTTTAGCCGCTTGATCAGGCTGGAGGTATCCCAGCGCTGACCACCCATGTGTTGCACATCGGCATAAAACTGGTCCACCAGCGCGGTGACCGGCAGGCGCGCCCCGTTGCGCTTGGCTTCGTCCAGTACCAGCCCCAAGTCTTTGCGCATCCAGTCCACCGCAAAGCCGAAATCAAATTTGTCGGCCACCATGGTTTTGCCGCGGTTGTCGAGTTGCCAGCTCTGCGCCGCGCCCTTGCCAATCACCTCCAGCACCTGGTTCATGTCAAGCCCGGCCTGCTGGCCAAAGGCAATCGCTTCGCTCAGGCCCTGCACCAGTCCGGCAATGCAAATCTGGTTCACCATCTTGGCCAGTTGGCCGGCACCGCTCTCGCCGACCCGGGTGAAGGCTTTGGAGAACGCCATGCCGACGGGCTGCGCGGCATCGAACGCGGCCTGGTCGCCGCCGCACATCACGGTCAGCTGGCCGTTTTGTGCCCCGGCCTGGCCGCCCGACACCGGGGCGTCGACAAAGCGCAAGCCCAGGTTTTTAGCCGCGGTGTACAGCTCGCGCGCCACGCTGGCAGAGGCGGTGGTGTGGTCCACCAACACGGCACCCGGCTGCATGCCGGCAAAAGCACCGTCCGCGCCCAGGGTGACGCTGCGCAGATCGTCGTCGTTGCCGACGCAGCAAAAAATGAGGTCGGCCTGTTGCGCCGCGAGTCGTGGTGTTTCTGCATGTTTTGGGCTGTTAGTCCCCGCAAACTCTGCGCACCATGCTATTGATTTGGAAGCGGTCCGGTTGTACACCGTGACTTGGTGGCCGGCCCGCGCCAAGTGCCCGGCCATGGGGTAGCCCATCACACCCAGGCCCAGAAAGGCAACGTGACGGGCAGGCGTGGCTTCGTAAGTTTTGTTGGCAATATTTGTCATGGTGATGGCGAGTGGATTGTTCAAACGATGGCGAAATTTTCGGTACCGGCGCTCAGGTCTTGCGCCCGGCCGCGCTGGCTGTTGAGCTTGATTTGCAGCCGCAGGTCGTTGACCGAATCGGCGTTGCGCAGGGCGTCTTCATAGGTGATCAGGTTGGCCTCAAACGCGTCAAACAGGGCCTGGTCAAAGGTCTGCATGCCCAGGTTGCGGCTTTTCTTCATGACCTCCTTGATTTCGGAAACTTCGCCCTTGAAGATCATGTCGGTAATCAGGGGCGTGTTGAGCATGATCTCGACCACCGCGGTGCGGCCTTTGCCATCCTGCTTCGGGATCAGGCGCTGTGACACCATGCCCTTGAGGTTGAGTGACAAGTCCATCAGCAACTGAGAACGCCGTTCTTCGGGAAAGAAGTTGATGATGCGGTCCAGCGCCTGGTTGGCGTTGTTGGCATGCAGGGTGGCCAGGCACAAATGGCCGGTTTCCGAGAAGGCGACCGCGTGTTCCATGGTTTCACGGTCACGAATCTCGCCCATCAAAATCACGTCGGGCGCCTGGCGCAGGGTGTTTTTCAGGGCCGCACCCCAACTGTCGGTGTCTTGTCCGACTTCACGCTGCGTCACCACGCAGTTTTTATGCGGGTGCACAAACTCAATCGGATCTTCAATCGTGATGATGTGGCCGAACGAATTTTCATTGCGCCAGTCCACCATCGCCGCCAGCGTGGTCGATTTGCCGGAGCCGGTGGCGCCCACCAGGATGCACAGGCCACGCTTGGCCAGCGCCACATCTTTGAGCACCTGCGGCACGCCCAGGCCATCAATGGTCGGCACGGTCAGCGGAATCACCCGCAACACCATGCCGACTTTGCCCTGCTGGATAAAGGCGTTGACGCGAAAGCGTCCGATGCCCGGTGGCGAGATGGCAAAGTTGCATTCTTTGGTGCGCTCAAACTCGGCCACCTGCCGGTCGTTCATGACCGAGCGCGCCAGCGACAGGGTGTGGGCGGCAGTGAGCGGCTGGGGCGAGACCTTGGTGATCTTGCCGTCCACCTTGACGGCGGGCGGAAAATCGGCCGTGATGAATAAATCGCTGCCGTTGCGACTGCTCATCAGTTTGAGCAGGTCGTTGACGAATTTACTGGCTTGATCGCGTTCCATGGGGTGTTCTGCTTTCGGAAATCATTTGTTATCGCTGAGCCGGGCGCTGACGACGCGCAGCCGCAGCGACAGTTTGCGGGCCAGCAAGGCAATGAGGTTGGCGGCCAGCGCCGAGTCGGCGCTCAGCATTTCATCCATGGCGTCGGCACTGAGCACGGCGATGTCGCAAGTGCCCAGCGTGGTGCAAACAGAAAACCGCATGCCGCTGTCGAGCAGTGACATTTCCCCCAAAATTTCGCCGGGGGCGGCCTCGGCCAAGCGCAGCCGTTCCCCCCAGGGCTGGACGCGATCAACGGCAATGCTGCCACTCAGCACCACCACCATGAAGTTGCCGTACTCATTCTGCCGAATGATGTCGCGGTTGGCGGCCACCGTGGCGAAGGCAAAGAAACGTTCCAGCCGCCCAATCGCGTCCTGGTCCAGCAAGTGCATGTACTTGTCTTTGGCCCACAGGCCCTGCAGCAGCTTGGTGCCACGGCTGGGGCTCAATCGGGTGGCCCCGACCTCCACGGCACGCGCCTCCCAGGGTACCAGCAAGTTGGCGTCCAGGCCGAGCCCTGCAAATGCCGTGGTGAACAGCATGGAGTCGGGTTGATCGTCCCCGGGCTCTATCTTGTTTTTCTTGAGGAGGAATCCGAAGAGTCCTTTCATGGCGCGCTCCAATAGGTTGGCCGGGGTTTGCCGGCGGGGTGTTAGCCGGGAAAGTTTTCGGGAATCTTGGCTTTAGAGCGAGCTTCGGTCGGGCTGATGATATTGCGTTTGACCAGATCGGTCAGGTTCTGGTCCAGTGTTTGCATGCCGACGCTGTTGCCGGTCTGGATGCTGGAGTACATCTGGGCCACTTTGGCTTCGCGGATCAGGTTGCGGATGGCGCTGGTGCCGAGCATGATTTCGTGCGCCGCCACCCGGCCCTGGCCGTCTTTGGTTTTGCACAGGGTCTGCGAGATCACCGCCTGCAAGGACTCGGACAGCATGGCGCGGATCATCTCTTTTTCTTCGCCTGGAAACACGTCAATGATCCGGTCAATCGTCTTGGCCGCGCTCGACGTGTGCAGCGTGCCGAACACCAGATGCCCGGTTTCGGCCGCCGTCATCGCCAGGCGGATGGTTTCCAGGTCGCGCATTTCGCCGACCAGAATGGCGTCCGGATCTTCCCGCAGCGCCGAGCGCAGGGCGGCGGCAAAGCTCAGCGTGTGGGGCCCGACCTCGCGCTGGCTGACCAGGCATTTTTTCGACTCGTGGACAAACTCGATCGGGTCTTCCACGGTCAGGATGTGGCCAAACTCGGTCTCGTTGAGGTAGTTGACCATGGCGGCCAGCGTGGTCGACTTGCCCGAACCGGTGGGGCCGGTCACCAGCACCATGCCGCGTGGCTTCAGGGCCAGGTCGGAGAAAATCTTGGGTGCGTTCAGCTGTTCCAGCGTCAGGATTTTGCTCGGAATGGTCCGGAACACCGCGCCGGCGCCCCGCTGCTGGTTGAAGGCATTGACCCGGAAGCGCGCCAGGCCGTCAATTTCAAACGAAAAGTCGATCTCCAGGAATTCTTCGTAGGTTTTGCGCTGCGTGTCGTTCATGATGTCGTACACCATGGCGTGCACCATCTTGTGGTCCAGCGGCTCGACGTTGATGCGCCGGACATCGCCATGCACACGAATCATGGGCGGCAGGCCAGCCGAAAGGTGCAGGTCGGAGGCTTTGTTCTTGACGCTGAAGGCCAGTAGTTGGGTAATGTCCACGAAGAGCCTTGTCCTTTGTTACGCTTGGCTGTAATTATGACCATGATTCAGACCCAACTCCAAACCGTTCGCGACCGCATGACCGCCGCCTGTCTTGCCGCCGGCCGGGCGCCCGATGCCGTCTCCCTGCTGGCGGTTTCCAAGACCTTTGACGCGCAGGCGGTGGCCGAAGCCTATGTCGCCGGTCAGACCGCGTTTGGCGAGAACTACATCCAGGAAGCGGTGCAAAAAATCACCGCGCTGCGCCATTTGCCGTTGCAGTGGCATTGCATCGGCCCGATCCAGAGTAACAAAACACGGCTGGTGGCCGAGCACTTTGACTGGGTGCACACGGTGGACCGGCTCAAAGTGGCGCAGCGTCTGAGCGAGCAACGCCCCGCTGGCTTGCCGCCACTGCAGGTGTGCCTTCAGGTCAACGTCGATGGCGGCGACACCAAATCGGGCGTGCCGCCCGAGGCGGCGCTGGCGCTGGCACAGCAGGTCGCCGCCTTGCCGCAGTTGCGGCTGCGCGGGATCATGAGTATTCCCGAGCCTGCTCCTGATTTTGTAGCTGCTTGCGCCCTGTTTGCGAGGGTCAAGACCGTATTTGATGCTTTAAATGCAGAAGGTCTGGCGCTCGATACGCTGTCGATGGGCATGAGTGCCGATATGGAAGCGGCCATCCACGCGGGCAGCACCCTGGTGCGGGTCGGCACCGCCATCTTTGGTGGGCGGCCCCGGCCAATCTGAATCCAGCCGCTTTATTTTTTGGGCTGGGTGAGCGGCTTGATGTTGCCGCACTCGCTGGCCAGGAACCTGGCCGAGGCATCCAGTTTCATTTTTTCGGGTTTGCCCGTCGCCGTGGTGTTGAGCGCCATTTTCAGGGTGTACGCCACCGGACTTACAAACGTCACCAGACCCTCGCCGCTGGACGGTGGCTGGGTGCAGACAAACGAGAACTTCATGGTGTTGCCGCTGCGGGGTGCGGTGGTCTGCTGGCAGTTGCCTTGTTGCGTGGCGATGTCATTGCGTTCCACCATCTCTGGGGTCATGCAAATCTTGACGGCGGTGGTGCCTGCGCCGGCGCCCATGCCGACCCCTTGTTTGGCCATCATGTCTTCCATCATCCTGCGCTGATCCGGCGGCATGCCGGCGAGCTGCTTTTGCGCCTCCGTCATGACTTTTTCCAACTCCCCCGAGCTGCTGGTCATGGTGTTGTGGATTTCCCAGAGGCCGGGCTTCAGGGTCTGCGCGGTGGCGCCCCAAGCGCCGCTGGCCAAGGCGGCGGCGAGCAGGACAGGATGCAATTTCTTCATACAAACCCCTTTGAAACTAAGTGTTGATGTCGCTACGGTCATTCGGCGGCGAGCGGCGCTGCTGGCGGGATGTGCTGGCCCGCCGGTACACTTGATCGCTGCACCATTGGAATATATACACAAGAGCGTCACCACTATGGACAACCCATCCACCAAGTCAGTACTGATTGTTGACGACAGCCGCGTTTCACGCATGTTGATCAAATCTCTGTTGCTGGCCCGATTCCCGCAATGGACGATAACCGAAGCCGTCAGCGGAGACGAAGCGCTGATCCTGGCCAAGGACCGGCGTTTCGATTGCTGCACCATGGACATCAATATGCCCGGCATGCTCGGCACCGAGGCTGCCGAGCAATTGCTGAAGATGCAGCCCACGCTGCGCGTCGCCCTGTTTTCCGCCAACATTCAGGAAGCGCAGCAAGCCCGCGCCGCGAAGCTGGGCGTGCCCTTCGTCGCCAAACCCGTGACCGAAAAATCGGTCGCGCTGGTACTGGCCCATTTTCAGGGCTCACACTGATGTCGTTGACCGACACCCAGCTTGACGTCCTGACCGAGATTTTCAACATCGGCGCCGGTCGCGCGGCCGCGAGCTTGAGCGAAATCGTGGGCGATGAAGTTTTGCTGTCCGTGCCCCGGGTGGAGTTTTATCGCGCCAACGAGGTCAACGCCAATGTGTTGTCGCTCACCTCGGTGCGACTCGGTTCGGTCCAGCAAAAGTTCAAGGGACCGTTCAACATGGCGGCCTCCCTGTTGTTCACCGAAGAGCGGGCCCTTGAAATCGTGCAGGAAATGCTCGGCTCGCAAGTGCAGATGGAGGACCTGGTGGAGTACGAACAGGAGGCCATGTGCGAAGTCGGCAACATCATCCTGAACGCCTGCCTGTCGGCCATGGCGGACATGCTGGGGGTTTCCTTTGAAAGCACGTTGCCGGAGTATTCAAGCGATACGCCCGACGTCGTCATTGGCCGCATCATCTCGGACATCGACAATCCGCTGATGCTGATTCTGCACATGAACATGATCATCGAGAAACGACGCAGCCAGGGCACACTGATCTTCTGGTTGAGTTCCTCCTCACTGAAGGATCTGATTCTTCATCTTGACCAGTTCCTCACCCGGATATAGTGCCGTTTACAACATGGAATTCGATAAATTTGATGCCGGCTCGATGTGGCCGACGATCTTTGATGCCGTGGGCTTTGGCCTCGTGCTGGTGGATGCCGATGCCCGAGTTTTGCTCTGGAACGGCTGGCTGGCCCGCCATAGCGGGGTCAGCGCCGAGGCCGCTCTGGGTCAACCGCTGGCCAGCGTATTTGGCGAGGGACTGGCGCCTTCCTTTGCCACCGCTTTGAACAATGTCTTGCAGTACAAACTGCCGGTGGTGATGTCCAATGTATTGCACCGCAGCCCTTTGCCCCTGTATGCGCAACTGCCGGTGAGCGCGCCAGACGACCGCATGCCGCACGCCATCACCATGCGGCCCTTGGTGGTCGAGCCTTGGGGATCGTGTTGCCTGATCCAGATCGCCGATTCCAGTCGGGCCATTTCTCGCGAAAAAGTGCTGCAAAAGAACTCCGATCGGCTCAACCGCGAAGTCATGACCGATAGCCTGACACGCGCCTTCAGTCGCGGCTTTTTTGACCAGTTTTACCAGCAGGAGTTTGCCCGGGCCTGCCGACAAGGCAGCAAGCTGTCACTCATCATGGTGGATGTGGACTACTTCAAGAACTACAACGATGAGTATGGCCATCCCGCCGGAGACAAGGTCCTTGTGGCCGTGGTTCGAGCCCTCAAAGCGGGGCTGTTACGCGCAACCGACAAGCTGGCCCGTTATGGTGGTGAAGAGTTCGTTGTGATCCTGCCTGACTGCACTCAACAAAAGGCACTGGCCATTGCCGAGCAATTGCGAACGGCGGTGCTGGCGCTCAAGCTGCCGCACCGCACCTCCTGCATGGCCGACCAGGTCACCATCAGTCTGGGTGTTTCCACTCTGGAGACGGGCCAGCCCTGCAGCGCCGAAGCACTGCTCAAGGCCACCGACCAAGCCTTGTACGAGGCCAAAGCCCAAGGGCGCAATTGTGTGCAGTACCTTTCGTCACAGGCCGCCCAGCAGGCTGCTTGAAGAATGGCCCGGCGACATTGCCGGGCCTGGCTGCACACTGTGGAGCCCTTGCCGCGACAAAGTCAGCAGCAGGCCCAAGTTCAAATCAAGCGCTGGCGATCCGCTTGACGCTGTGCGTTTCGTCGACTATGAAAACGCTCACCACTTGTGCCAGATTACCCGCCTGCTCTTGCAAGGACTGCGCGGCCGCAGCAGCCTGCTCGACCAAGGCCGCATTTTGTTGCGTGACCCCATCCATCTGGGCAATGGCTTGATTGATCTGTTCAATCCCTGAGGTTTGTTCCTGGCTGGCGATGCTGATCTCCGCAATGATGTCGGTCACGCGCCGCACGCTTTGCACCACCTCACCCATGGTCGAGCCGGCTTGATGGACCAGTTTGACGCCGGTGCCGACTTTCTCTACCGAATCGTCGATCAATGTCTTGATTTCCCGGGCGGCCGCCGCCGAACGCTGGGCCAGACTGCGCACTTCAGTGGCGACCACGGCAAAGCCGCGGCCTTGTTCTCCGGCGCGCGCTGCTTCCACGGCGGCGTTCAGCGCCAGAATGTTGGTCTGAAACGCAATGCCGTCGATGACGCCGATGATGTCGACGATCTTCCTCGATGATTCATTGATCGACCCCATCGTATCCACCACTTGCGCGACCACGGCCCCGCCCTTCACCGCAACTTCCGAGGCGGACACCGCCAACTGATTGGCCTGGCGTGCATTGTCTGCATTCTGTTTGACGGTCGAGGTCAACTCTTCGATGGAGGCGGCGGTTTGTTCCAGTGAGCTGGCTTGCTGTTCGGTGCGGGCCGACAGATCAAGGTTGCCTGACGCGATCTGTCCGGATGCGCTGGCGATGGTGTCGGTCCCGGTGCGGACTTCGCTGACGATGGTCACCAAACTGGAATTCATGTCGTTGAGGGCTTGCAGCAGTTGCCCGGTTTCGTCGTTGGCCGTGACCTGGATGTGGCTGGTCAAATTGCCGGCCGCAACGCGCTTGGCAATATCGAGCGCGTCATTCAGGGGGCCAATAATGCTGCGCGTGATCAGTTGCGACAGCAGCATGCCCACCGCGACCGCAATCAGGCCGATCAGCGAGAGCAGGTACATCAAATTTTTGCCGGAGGTAACGGCGCCATCGAGCAGTGCGCGTTCTTCGGCTTTTTGAAGATCGACCAGCTTGTTAATCTCAATCAACAACTGCCGGTAAATGGGGTCGATGCTGGTGGAGATGAGCTTGGCGACGGCGTCCGGATTGAAGGCCAGCGCCTGGGAAATCGCATCAAGGGTGGGCGCCTCAAGCGACTTGTCGAGTTGCGCAATGTTCGCAAAAATCTGCTGGCCGGCATCGGAAACCCCCATCGCCATCAATTTGTCGCGCGCCTCGATGAAATTCTTGCGCTGAAGCTTGAGTTGATCTTCTTCCTTGTTCATTGCGCCCGTGTCCGAGTGCAGGCCGATGCTGCGGATCGCCACCACGCCCTCCAGCTGCGCGCTTTTCATGGTGGTGGTCAGTTCGACCTTTGCGCTGGCCGCTTTCAGGCCTTCGAACAGGTCTTCCCGGTTCTTGATGCCGACGATGTTGTCGGTGACCAGCACCGCCACCAGCAGCACCAGAATGGTTCCGAATCCCATCCGCAAACGGGTGCCGATATGAAAGCTGGTTAAGTTCAACATGGGATATTTCCTGTCTCAAGCTTCATGGGCTGGCGCTGCCGCGGGAGTTTATTTATAGATGCCAACGCCAATCAATACATCGTCCACTTTTTCAACATAGGTCGACTTCATTTCGACGGCCTTGGTGATGTTGTTCGGCCATTTGTAGTCAACCCAGCCCTTGCCCTTGCCTTTGGCGACTTCGATGAAGTTCTTGACGATAAAAACACCATTGGCATCCTTGATGTCAATCAGGTTCTTGCCGATCAGCTTCGGGTTGGCGCCATGGGCTTTGTTGATGCCGTCCATGTCATAAACCATGACATACAAGTCGCCTTTGATGAATTGGCCGGTGGGGTTGTTGAATTCGGCAAATGCTTTTTCCTTGCCGTTGGCTTTCACGAACTCGACGCCCTTTTTAACCATGGCGGTGGCTTCCGCTGCCGTCCCTTTTTCAGTGGCCCATGCGGCGCTGCCGATGGCCAAGGCGCATAGAACCAATGCGATTTGTTTCAGGATTTTTTTCATGCGAACCTTTTATAAGAAGTGATATTGAAACCTAGAGTTCGACTTGACTCCCATGGCTGCTGCATCAGCAATGCCAATTCAAACAATTGTTGCATCGCAACATTACCGGATGGTTACAAAAACCAGGGAGCTGCAGGCGCGGATCAGAACTTGACGGTCACGCCAACGTTGATCGAGCGGCCCATACCGGGAACCGCGTAGCCATAGGGCGCGCCACCCATGGGCGGCATGGTGGTGCCTTGGCCGACATAGGCGCCACCCAACGGTGCGGCGTAGAGTCGATCAAATGCGTTTTCGATCCCAATGTCCAGACGTGCCATTTTCCACTCGTAGCTGCTGCGCAGATTGAGCAAGCCGTAGCCTGCGGTGGCAAGCTCGTTGCGAATTTTGGAAACATCGGTCTTGGCGCTCACCAGCAGCGCTTCAACCGTGTTGGTCCAGCTGCCCGCGCGTTGCACCACGGCCAACTTGGCATTCAGCGGCATCATGTTGTAGAGGTTGTCGTCTGTGCCACTGGCGGTTTTGCCTTTGACGTAATTCAGCAGGCCGGAGGCTGAGAAGTTGCCATAGCCGGTGTTTTTGGCCAGCGGGAAATAACCGGACATATCCAGGCCATAAAGGTGCGCATCTTGATTCGCGTACCGAAGGAAAACAAAGCCGGTTGACGCTGCCGAGGCGGGCAAGCGTGCTGCGTTGATGTAATCCTGCACGTAGGTGTAGTAAGGCGTCACCTTGAAACCCCAGTTCTGCTGGTCGGCGTCATGCCAGTCAGCCGTGGCGCTGAGGGTGTTGGCAATTTCCGGCTTCAGAGCCAGGTTGCCCACGTAGCCATTGCCGTCGCCTACCATGTTGACCATGTTCATGGCCATGCCGCCGGTGGACCAGGCAAAGCGTTCGTACAGGTTGGGCGAGCGGGTTTTGCGGGCGAAGCCAAACTCAACCGATTGATTGCTGCTCGCGGTGTAACGCGCCAGCGCGGTCAGGTCCAGATTGTTGTCGGTGCGGCTGCGGTCGGCGGCATTGAAGGCGTTTGCATCCGTGTTGTAGCTGGCGTTGTAGCCCTGTACCTTGCCGGTGTTCATGGTGACGGTTTCATGGCGCAGTCCGAATTGGCTCATCCATTGCGGGTTCCAGCGGGCTTCCCATTCGGCAAAGACGGCCAGGCGATCACGCTCGCCATCCCGAATATCCCAAAACGTGTTGGGCGACATGCCGCCGGTGCCGGACGCGCTCCACCAGTCGCTGAACCGGTAGCGCTGGTATTCACCACCGACCCGGAGCGTGTCGCGCGCGGACAGCAGCAGATCGGCCTTGACCACAGCGCCGGTATTTTTGCCTTCGGTGTCCATCGGCATGCCGGGCGCGTTGCCCCGGTACCAGAAGGCCTTGTCTTCGAGAAAATTCATCTTGTGTCGTGTGTGTTCGTCATAGACGCGCGCTTGCAGGGTGCCCCAGTCGTATTGCCCGGTGTAACGCAGGTTGACCTGTTCGCTGTCATTGCCGGTCATGTCCATGCGCTGGTTCGGAAAGCCCTGGTAGGGCAAGTCCTGCACGCCCAGCTTCAACTCGACCAGATGGTTGTCGTGGCGCATCGCCAGTCCGAAGGACTGGTTGGTGGATTTGTACATGGACGAGCCGACTTCATCCCCAGCCAGCCATTTGGTCGAGGTGTACATCGACGGACCGCCCGGGGCACTGGCCACAAAAGCCGGTCCGGCTGGTTTGAAGTCGCCGCCCGCCTTGAAGTTGCCGGATTCCACCGTCGAGCCGTTGTAAGTCAGGTTGAACTGCTCGGTGGCCACCGTGGCCGACACATTGGCGGCTTTGCCATTGCCATTGCTGCGGTAAAAAGTACCGGCCTGGCCTTTGAGCAGGGTGCCTTCACCGGGCTTGGCAAACTCGGGCTCGGCTGAATCCACCACGATTGTGCCGCCAATGCTGTCGCCGCCCACGCTCACCGGCGTGATGCCGGCAAACACCTGGATGCTGCCCACGTTGGTCGGGTCAATGTAGGACAGCGGTGGGTTCATGTGGTTGGCACAAGCCGAGATCAGGTCCATGCCATCGACCTTGATGCGCAGCCGGTCATCGGCCAAACCGTGAATGACCGGCAGGCTGGAGACGCCGCCGGCCCCATACAGTTGCACGCCGGGCACGTCACCCAGCAGGCGCGCGGTATCGCTGGTGTTGGCGCGCTGGCGATTCAGTTGGTTCTGGTCGAGCTCGATGGCGCCGGTGGGGAGGTTGTCGGCCTTGGTTTCGCTGACGGTAACGAGGGGCAGCGTGGCGACAAGTGCATTGGCCGCCATTGTTTGGCTGCAGAGCAGCGAGAGGGCGGGCAACGCCAGGGCCAGCGACCAGGGGAGGGCGCGGATTTTCAGATGAGACATGGAGATCACTTGGGTTGTTGGGTTTTTCGCCAGACAGGCGGTGCCGATTGACCACCAGTCAACCGGACGGAGGCAGACAACGCCGCCAAATCACGGCGTCTCTGCGCTGGCCGTCATGTGGACGGCCAGCAACCAGCCTGACAGCGGCTCAGCGAAGAGGCGGCGCCAGGGTCAGTGGGGAATTAGAGCGTCGAAGGCGGGCCGCGTGGCGGCAGCGGCGCGCCCGTTTTGGCGGCGATGCGGGCGGCCGGCAGGCGGCCCAACGCAAAGGCAAGCGGGTGGGGTGCTGCCACCGTCACGACCTGCGGTGCGGGTGGCGGCGCCACCGCTACGCACAGCGAACAATCCAGCAGGTGCAAGGTTGGGGCCTCGGAACTGTCAGCGCTGCTGGTCACCAGTTTCATGACGCCACTGGCCGTGCACACCATTTGCATGGACTGCGGCTGCACCAGTGGCGAGGCCACCGCCACCCCCAGCGACAGCACAAACCACACCAGCACCAGACGGGCAAGGAGGTGAGCGTGGCGCAGGGTTTGCATGGAGGCTGATTATGGCCGGCGGGTCCGTCCATTTCCCTGACCTGCATCAAACGTCTCGGTTATGAGCTAAATCGGCCTCTAGCCCCCGTCCTCATTGCGCAAGTAGCTATGTAATCAATAGCGAGTCTGACTTCGTCACGGCAATAAACAGTTGGGGGCACGACCACCTGCGCAGTCGTGCCCCCAAGCATTCCGTCAAACAGACTGTGCTACATCATGCCCAGTAACTTGGGGAACCAGGTGGACATGGCAGGCCAGTAAGTCACCAAGCCCAGGAAGCACAGCATCGACAGCAACCACGGCCACACCGCCACGGTCAGCTCGGTGATACCCATCTTGGTAATGCCCGACGCCACATACAGGTTCAGCCCCACCGGCGGATGGCACATGCCCACTTCCATGTTCACCACCATGATGATGCCGAAGTGCACCGGGTCAATGCCCAGCTTCATCGCCACCGGGAACAAAATGGGCGCGAAGATCAGCACAATGCTGGACGGCTCCATGAAGTTGCCGGCCAGCAGCAAGATGACATTGACCGCCAGCAGGAAGGTAATCATGCCCAGGCCGTTGCCCAGCATCCAGTCGGCCAGCGCCTGCGGAATGTTCTCATTGGTCATGATGAAGGAGAACAGCACGGCGTTGGTGATGATGTACAGCAGCATGGCCGACATGTTGGCCGAGTTGAGCAGCACCTTGGGCACGTCTTTGAGCTTCATGTCCTTGTAGACAAACACGGCCACAAAGAAGGCGTACACCGCACTCATCGCCGCCGCTTCTGTCGGTGTGAACAGGCCGGTGTAAATGCCGCCCATCACGATCACGATCAACAGCAGGCCCCAGGCCGAGGCGCGAAAGGCTGTCAGGCGCTCGGCCCAAGTGGCTTTGGGCAATCGCGGGTAGCCAAATTTGCGGGCCCGATACCAGGTGACGCCGCCGAGGACGCCGGCCAGCGCGATGCCCGGCACCACGCCGGCCATGAACAGGGCGCCAACCGAGGTGTTGGTCGCCACCGAGTACATCACCATCACGATGGACGGCGGAATCAGGATGCCCAAGGCGCCCGAGGTGGTGATGACACCCGCACCGAAGCTCTTGGGAAAACCGGCCTTGGTCATGGCCGGCAGCAAGATCGAGCCAATCGCCACCACGGTCGCCGGGCTGGAGCCCGACACGGCGGCAAACAGGGCGCAACCCAAGACACCGGCCAGTCCCAGACCGCCGTACCAATGGCCGACCATGCTGGAGGCAAAGTTGATCATGCGCCGTGCCACACCACCGTGGGTCAAAAAGTTACCCGCCAGGATGAAGAACGGAATCGCCATGATTTCGAACTTTTCGATGCCGGTGAACAGCTTGAGCGCCACCGACTCCAGCGGCACCTCGGTAAAGCCAAACAGGAAGGTCAGCACGGTGAGGCCGAGCGAGATCGAGATCGGCATGCCCGTGAGCATGAGCGTCAGCAGCAGGAGGAAGATGATGGCGGCGTTCATTTGGCGCTCCCATCCCGGTTCCGTGCGGTACTGGGGTGCAGGTTGTCATTCATGGCAAAGGGGTTGTGGTCAATGGGCGGTGTTTCTTCGTCCAGACCTTCCACATGACCGTGGTCGTGGTGCGGCAGTTCGCCGGTCTTGAGAAAGTTCACCATCACCTGCAGAAAGCGAAAACACATCAGGCTGGTGCCCAGCGGAATCGCGCTGTAGACCATCCAGGTCGGCCATTCCAGGTCCGGCGTGGTGGGCCCCTCAGGGATGCCGTCCAGCGGCATGCCCAGCAAATGGAGAAACGCATAGTGCGCGCCGTTCTCCCAGACAAAGCGGGCACCCAGCGTGGCGACAATGCCGGTAAAGAGGGCGCCGGCACACAGGCCAAAGACGATGAATTTGCTTTTCATCTTGTCGTTCAGCCGGTTGATCAGCACATCGACGCCGACGTGGATGCCGGTGCGCACGCCATAGGCGGCGCCAAACTTGGCCATCCAGACAAACATGATGATGGTGAGCTCCTGTGCCCAGCTCAGGGAGAGCGACAAGAGCCAGTCCTGCAGGCCGGGTATCGCCAGCCCGGCGGCGTAGCGGTGAACCACCGCCACAAAGATGATCAGCGTCGCAGCGCCCATGAGGAAGGTGACGATCCACTCTTCCAGGTGATCAAGAATTTTCATGAGTTGAACTCCAACAGTGCGTCATCAAAGTAGCGGGGGTGCATCAGATTCGCTTAGAGCTTGGCTGGATCGAACCCGGTTTCCTTGTAGATCGTTTGCAGGGTTTCCTTGCCGACGCGATCGGCCATCTTGGTGTGCACCGAAACCATGGCCTTTTTCAGCGCCAGGCGTTCTTCCGGGGTAGGTTGGTAAACAATCGTCTTGCCGCTTTTCTTCACGCCGGCCAGCGCCAAGTCGTTTTCTTCCTGGGCAATTTTGTTGGCATAGACGGTGGCTTCCTTCATGGCCTGTTCCAACTGGCCGCGCACGTCAGCCGGCAGACCATCCCAGAACTTCTTGTTCACGATGACCGCGTAGCCGAGGTAGCCATGGTTGGTGAGCGAGAGGTGCTTTTGCACTTCGTGCATCTTCTGGGTGTAAAAGTTGGAGATCGGGTTCTCGGTGCCGTCCACCACGCCGGTTTGCAGCGCCTGATAGACCTCGGAGAACGCCATCACCTGGGCAATCCCGCCGACCGAACGAATCTCTTCTTCCAGCACTTTGGAGGATTGGATGCGGAACTTTTTGCCCTTGAAGTCAGCGACGTTCTTGAGCGGTGTATTGGCCGAGAAGGACTTGAAACCGTTGTCCCAGTAAGCCAGGCCCTTGATGCCCTTGGGCTCCAGCTTGGCCAGCAGGCTGGCGCCGACCGCACCCTGGGTGATCTTGTGCAAATCAGCCGTGTTGTCAAAAATGAAGGGCAGGTCAAATGCTTCGAACTCTTTCACACCCAAGGGGCCAAACTTGGCCAATGAGGGGGCCAGCATCTGCACGGCGCCGATTTGCAATGCCTCAATTTCTTCCTTGTCCTTGTACAAGGCGCTATTGGCATAGACCTCGACCTTGACCTTGCCCTTGGTCAGCTCGGCCGCCTTCTTGGCAAAGAATTCGGAAGCCTTGCCTTTGGGCGTGTCGGCCGCCACCACATGGCTGAATTTGATGATGGTTTGGGCACTGGCACTCAAGGCCGCGCAGCTGACCAGCATGGCCAGTAACAATTGTGAAACTTTCATTCGATGTCTCCTAGTTGTGACGTAAATAATTCCCTGCGGAACGTTTGCCCGCTTGAGGGGGGACTGTAGAGGTGAAATTTCAACTCCGCTATTGTGGAAAACCACAATGCCGGCGCATTCGCTGGGGCCGGTTCTCAGCCTGCAAACGCAATTTTTGCGGTGTGGGCAAGGCCGTCGCTAAAGAAGCATTTCGTTACGGATTTTGCAAAACCAGTGGAGACTTGCAAAAGCGTGGCTCGTACCATGAGCTTTTGAAGGAATCAATATGGCCATTTCACCCAACTTTTTCAACAAACGTGTCCCTGAAACCACGCCGCCACGCCATGTCGTGCCCACGCCAAGCGCCAGTACCTACGGTGCCTCAGTTGCGCCCAGTGCCCCAGCGGTCGCTGCCACCCCGGTGGCCAGTGTTGCCAAGGCCAGTGCGCCCGTGGTGGAAGGTGGCAGCAAGCTGACGGTGGGCCCCAACATCAAGCTCAAAGGGGTGGAAATCACCGATTGCGACACGCTGTTGGTTGAAGGCATGGTGGAGGCGACCATGGATTCACGGGTGATCCAAATTTCAGAGCGTGGCGCCTTTAAAGGCTCGGCGGAAATCGATATCGCCGAAATCCATGGCCAGTTTGATGGCAACCTGACTGTGCGCGAGAAATTGACGATCTATGCCACGGGCAAAGTCACCGGCAAGGTGCATTACGGCAAGCTGGTGATCGAAGAGGGTGGGCAGCTCACGGGCGAAATCCAGTTTGGTTCCATGTCGGGCGCCAGGTCCAGCAGTATGGAGAAATCTGGGATCTCGCTGGCCAGTTAATTCTTGCGCACCAGGGTGCTTTTGCCAAAAAGCGACTCGATCAAGTTGACGGCCAGTTCAGCCGTACGGTTGCGAACATCAAAGGCCGGGTTGAGTTCCATCACGTCGAGTGAGGCGAGCTGCCCGGTGTCGGCAATCATTTCCATGCACAGCTGCGCTTCACGGTAAGTGGGGCCGCCGCGCACCGTGGTGCCCACGCCGGGGGCAATGTCAGGGTCCAGAAAATCCACATCAAAGCTCACATGCAGGTGCGTGTTGCTGTCTATCAGGGCGAGTGCCATTTCAACCGCGGCGCGCATGCCCATCTCGTCGATGTAGCGCATGTCAAACACCTCCAGTCCGGCTTCATGGAGCAGGCATTTTTCACCTTCGTCGACACTGCGAATGCCAATTTGGCGTACCCATTTAGGTTTGATGGCGGGCGTTTGGCCGCCCAGTCCGGTCAAGGCCTGGGGGCCATAGCCACACAAACAAGCCAGGGGCATGCCGTGCAGGTTGCCGCTGGGGGTGAGGGTCTGGGTATTGAAGTCGGCATGGGCATCCAGCCACAGCACGCGCAGTTTTTTGCCGGTCTCGCGGCAATGGCGGGCCACGGCGCTGATGGAGCCGATGGCCAGGCAGTGGTCACCGCCCAGCAGGATGGGCAGCCGGCCCAGTCCGAGTTCGGCATATACCGCGTGATGCACGACGGTGTTCCACGCCACTACTTCGTCGAGGTGGCGATAGCCATTCACCGGCGGCAGCCACGGGTTGACGGGACCGCTCAGGTTGCCCCGGTCGAGCACCTGCAAGCCCCGGTTTTGCAGCACCGGCACGATATCGGCCACACGCAGGGCTTCCGGCCCCATGCTGGCGCCGCGACTGCCCGCGCCAATGTCGGTGGGGGCGCCAATGAGACTGATGTTGTGGTTCATGCTGCGCTTAGCCTCGCGGGAAAAAATGCAGTGTATTTCTTCCCGCGAGCCATGGCCAGCCTGCGGGGGGGTCAGCTGGTTTTCGGGCCGCTAACGATTTGATTCCGGCCATTCTGTTTGGCTTGGTACATGCGCTGGTCGGCGAGATCCACCAGCATTTTCCAGTCGGTGATCCGATCGGCGCTGCGTTCGGCAATCCCGATGCTGGCGGTCAGCGGCGTGTTGTCGGGGCGGGTGCCAAAACCTGTGCTGCGCATGCGCAAGAGCGCAGCCTGTGCCTGCGCCATATCGGTGTTGGGCATGATCAGCAAAAATTCTTCGCCGCCCCAGCGTGCCAGCAGATCGCCACGTCGTTGATTGCTGTTGACGATGGCTGTCATGTCGAGCAGCGCCCTGTCGCCGGCTTCGTGGCCGAACTTGTCGTTGATGCCTTTAAAGTGGTCGAGATCGAGAAAAGCGATCGCCAGCGTGGCATTGCTGCGGCTGGCGATGGTGAATTGGAGTTCCAGTACTTCCTCGCCGCTGGAGCGCGAAAAGATCCCGGTCAGCGGGTCGCGAATGGCCTGGCGCACCAGCGCGATCATGAATGCCAACTGGCTCATGCTGGCCAGCGTCGAAACGCTGGTGATCAGCACCAGCAACCAGAAAGCACCGGCGAACGACGGCCAATCCAGCGTGGTCCAGCGCATGGAGCCGGCAATACCTTGCGCGATCAGGATTGGACTGGCAATGATCAGGTTTTCCAGCAAGGTGAGCGGAAAAACGGCCAGCCCGGCCAGCAGCACGAATGGCAAAAAGGCATAACCGGCGCCGATGGCCGCCGAGATGCCCATCAGCTGATAGTGGCCAAGCATCGTGTAAGAGGCAATATAAAAAACCGTAGGGATGGCAAACAGCAGCGCCATCGCGCGATAGGCATTGAACAAATTGCCGTTGGGCCGGTAATGCAGCAACAGGCTGGTAAAGGCCGCACAGGCCAGCAAGCGCATCAAGGCCAGGTTGACCCACAGTGGAAAAGGGAAGACGACCATGTCGACCAAACTCCAGAGCGGTGTCAGTACCGCGAACAGGAGCGCAAACAGACGCACCCGGTTGACGATCATGGTCGCGCGCCGACGCGTCAGCAAGCTCATATGCTGATGGGGCGATGCCAGCCAGACCAGTTCGGCCGGTTTGAGTTCTCCCGACATCAGGGTGGACAGTCGTTGCCAGCCGACGTCTGCTATGCGGTGCTTGTTCATTGAGTGGTTCGTGGTTGGCTTGCTTGCATTCGCGGGACTAACCACGCGTCGGCGAAGCACGCATCAGTTCAGTCAGCTCCCCGGCCTCCATCGCCCTGGCATACAGCCAGCCTTGGTACGCTTCGCAACCGTATTGGCGCAAAAAGCCCAGCTGGGCATCGGTTTCAACGCCTTCGGCCACCAACTGCATTCCCAGGCTGTGTGCCAACGCAATGATCGCCTTGGCAATGGCGACATCATTGGCGTCGTGCGGAATACCGTCCATGAAGCTCTTGTCAATTTTGAGCTTGCTCACCGGCAGGACCTTGAGGTAGGCGAGCGATGAATAGCCGGTGCCAAAGTCATCCAATGCGACGCGGCAGCCCAGTGCCACCAGAGCATTGAGTTGTTCGCGTGCCTGCTCGGGATGGGTCATGGCCACCGACTCGGTGATTTCGATGTCCAGCCATTGGGCTTGTGCCCCTGTGCGGGCCAGAGTTGCGCGCACTTTCTCGGGCAGATCGTGCTGGCGAAATTGCTGTGCCGAAACATTGACGGCCACCCGCAAGGGCATACCGGCTTGCGCCCAGTCGGCAATCTGTAGGCATGCCGTCTCCAGCACCCAGTCCGACAAAGGCAAAATCAGACCGGTGCCCTCGGCCACCGGAATAAAGCGTGCAGGCGACACCGGGCCCAGTACCGGGTCGTTCCAGCGGAGCAAGGCCTCCGCGCCGACCACCAGGCCACTTTGCACGTCAACTTGCGGCTGGTAATGCAACTGCAAAATCCCTTGCGCCATGGCTTCTTTCAAGCGGGTGTGCAGCTGCATGTTTTCATGCACTTTCCGGTCCAAGTCTTGCGAATAGCAGGCATAGCTGCCGCGACCGGCCTGTTTGGCCTGGTACATGGCCATGTCCGCGTAGCGCAGCAAGTTGTCACTGTCCGGGGCATCATCCGGGTAAAAAGCCAGCCCCAGACTGGCGCCGGAATACACATCCTGGTCTTGCAGCCGGTACGCGGCCTGCAGCGACATCAAGAGCTGGGTGGCCACATTCACCGCTTCGTTTACATCCGCCAGTTCGGTCAGCAAAATGGCAAATTCATCACCCCCCATGCGCGCCAGCATGTCGTTTTCACGCAAGACGCCGCGAATGCGCTCGCTTATCTGCACCAGCAAGGCGTCACCGGTGGCATGTCCAAAACTGTCGTTGACGGTTTGAAAATAGTCCAGATCCAGAATCAAAACGGCCACGCGCAGACCAGACCGTTCGGCCCGGACCAAAGCTTGGCTCAGTTGCAGCCGAAACAACCAGCGATTCGGCAGACCGGTGAGCTCATCATGGGTGGCTTGGTATCGCAACGATTCTTCAAATTTCTTGAACTCGGTCAAATCGCGGACATAGGCAATGGCATGGCTTGTGCCCTCGTCCTCCCAGTGCCCCAGCGAGATGTCCACGGGCAGCATCTGGCCGTCGCGACGCATCAGTTTCAAAGCCATAGAGCCCATGGCGCGGGAATGCGGGTCCATGAAATAACCCCGCATCGACTCCGCATGGCGAGCCCGTAAGTGCTCCGGCAGGAAAATAGCCACGTTTTGGCCCATCAACTCGTTCGCTGGGTAGCCCGTGAGCGCCTCCATGGCCGGGTTGATCATCAAAATTTGTCCGTCGTGGTCAACCCACAAAATGCCATCAGGAGACGCATTCAGCGTTACTTTCTCGCGCAGATGTTGCCCCTCCATGCGCTCCAGAGGACGGCGCAGGGCCTCGTTAAAGGTGGCGTGAAATAAATACAGATAGGCGGCCACCTTGTAAAGATGCCCAAGCACATTGGCGCCATCTTTGTCGACGACCCCCAACATCGTGAAAAACAGTTCGGAGACGGCTGACAAGGCCGCAGCAAAGGCCAAGGCCATGACGCATTCGCGTATCAAGTCCTTGCGGCGACGCCATAACACTCCAATCGTCGCCAAATTGATGACGATGATCAACCATTCGAGGTTGATTTTCAGGTAAGTCAGGCCCTGCGCCTGAATGAATAGCGCCGGCACGCGGTCTGGCCAGCGCAGCCCGACATAGGCCAGTACGCCGACCAGCATCAACAGCAAAACCAGAGCGAGACGCTTTTTCAGTGTGGTGATATCCGGCACAGTCGGTAGCAAGGCATAGGCCAGCAAAGCGCTTGCGGCCAACAGGCGCGCTGCAAGCCAGAAGAAAATCGATTTATGCGGCGTATTGACGGTGATGGCATCCGGCATGCCTACATAGCTTAGGGTGTGCAGAAAATCGAGCAAGCCCACGCCTAAAAATGCGACCCCCAGCAGTACCACTGCCCCTTTGCGCGCCGACAAAATAGCGCGGTAGCCGGTGACAAATACCAGCAGGGCCACCACCACAGCGAACATTTCCACAGCCGTGTGCCAAAACACAAAGGTCATTGGCTCAATCACAATCTGCCGGGAGGGGTGTGAAACCCACCACAGCAGTGGAATAGCTAGCGCCAACAAGGTCCAGCCTGTCGCGCTTTGAAAAGGGTGCGTGTGTTTGTTGTTCATGGTTACGAACGGGTTGTTCGGGGTAATCCACCGAAAAGCGGCGAAAGCGTCACCTGCGGTGGACTCTTTCTATCCGGTTTTTGCGAATTCTCAACTGCAGTACTGCGCTGTTTGGATCCAAACTGACGATTATTCAGCATAAGCGATAACTTGACCAAATAGTCACATCCTGTAACGTAACGCCTCGGTGGAAGAAAAATGCGCTTGAACGTGTCTTAAATAGAAAACACTTTCACGGCCTCGACAAGTCATTGGTCGCGGCAACAATCTCCATGCTGGCCACCTGTTCGACTAAAACCAGAATTTTTCCAAGGACGAGGTCGCCTGTTTTTCACTGAACCAGTCCGCCAGCAGCCGCGGCAGGAGAACCCGCCACTTGGCCATTGCGCCGCATGTCGGCAAAGGCTTCTTCCGGCATGTCGGGGTGGCGGACCAGATGGTGGGGCTGCCCAATTAACTCGTCGGTGGAAAAGCCACTGGTGCGAACGAACGCCGCATTGGCGTAGACAATGTGGCCAGTGACATCGGTCGTAGACAGCCGTGTTTCATTGCCTGGAAACTTGTACTCGCGTTGCGTCACCGGAAGGTTGCTTCTCATTGATGTCTCTTTTTAGTTTGTGTCTGCTTGAAGCTTTTAGAAGCTGGACCACTCACCCGGGTCCTTCGCCGGGCTCTGGGTCAAGGCTTTGGGTGCGTAAGCTTGCGGGAGGGCTCTGGGTTTGCTGGCCGCAGGCTTGGCGATGCGAGGGGTCGACAGGGCTTGCGCGTGTGAAATACCAGGCGCCAACTTGAACACCGCCACCGTGCCGACCAGTTCTTGCGCCTGTGACTTCAAACTGCTGGCCGCCGCCGCCATTTCTTCGACCAGCGCGGCGTTTTGCTGCGTCACCTGGTCCATTTGCATGACCGCCTCGCCCACTTGCGACACCCCTTGGCTTTGCTCGTTGCTGGCGGCACTGATCTCGCCCATGAGGTCGGTCACGCGTTTGATGGAGCTCACGACTTCCGTCATGGTGGTGCCGGCCTGATCGACCAGCACGCAACCTTGCTCGACCCGCTCCACGCTGGCATTGATCAATCCCTTGATCTCCTTGGCGGCTTCGGCAGACCGCCCGGCCAGACTGCGCACCTCGCTGGCCACCACGGCAAAGCCGCGGCCCTGCTCACCGGCCCGGGCGGCTTCCACCGCGGCATTCAAGGCCAGGATGTTGGTCTGGAAGGCGATGCCGTCAATCACGCTGATGATGTCGGAGATCCTTTTGGAACTGTCATTGATGTGCTTCATGGTGTTCACCACCTGGGTCACGACCTCACCGCCCTGGATGGCGGTGGTGCTGGCACTCAGGGCCAGTTGGTTGGCTTGGCGGGCACTGTCGGCGTTTTGTTTGACGGTCGAACTGAGCTCTTCCATCGAAGCGGCGGTTTGCTCCAGCGCGCTGGCTTGCTGTTCGGTGCGGGCCGAGAGGTCGTGGTTGCCGGAGGCAATTTGCGAACTGGCGGTGGCCACGCTCTCCGAGCCGATGCGCACGTCGGCGACGACTTTCGCCAGGTTTTCTTGCATGGCCGACAGCGCCTGGAGCAGTTGGGTCACTTCATCCTGGCCGTCCACATGGATGGTTTGGCTCAGGTCGCCTTGGGCGATGGCATGGGCGATGTCCACGGCATGATGGAGCGAGCGCGAGATGCCGCGAATCAGGGCCACCCCAAAAAGCACCGCAATCAGCAGGCCGGAGAAGATGGCGCCAATGGCCAGCCAACGAATGTTGTTGTAACGGGCCGAGGCCGCGTTGAACTCCTCCTTGGCCACGTCCAGCTGGAGCTGCATCAGGACAACAATACCCGCACTGACGGGAACATACAGCGGGCGATTTTTTTCAAAAACGATGCGCTTGGCTTCTTCTAAATTATTGGCACGCAAGGCCGCCACGGATGGACGCAAGCCCTCCCTTAAAAAATTTTCGTTGTCCGAGGCGAATTTCTTGGCGATCGTTGCTTCCTCATCGGTCAGTGTGGTCGCCACGTAATCGGCCCAGGCTTTCTCAATGGCAGCGATGTTGGCATCGACCCCGGTTGTGTCTTGGGCGATTTCTTCGGGCGTTGGATCCAGCAGGCTTCCGGCAATCAGCAGTCGGTTTTTCAGGTTCAACTCGTTGATCTTGGCAATCAGTCCCATCGGCACCGTGCGGTCTTCGTACACGGTTTTCAGCGCGTCGTTTGATTTGCTGATGCCGGACAAGCCGATGGCGCCGATGACAACGAGCAGTGCAGACAGAAGGCCGATCAGGATGACCAGGCGGGTGGAGATTTTCAGGTTGTTCAAGCGATGTTCCTCGTGAAAATGTTAATTTACTTCGGTGGCGGTAACCTGTATGGTTAGTGCTTCAAATTGAGGTAAGGGCATGGGCCGGCCGTACAGGTAGCCCTGATAAGAAGTGCAGCCAAAGCGCTCAAGACAGGCGCGCTGCTCCTGCGTTTCCACGCCTTCGGCAATCACGCGCAGCCCCAGGTTGTTGGCCATGCCAATGATGGTTTGCACGACGACGGCGTCGTTGTGGTTCGTGTCAATGTGGCTGACAAAACTCTTGTCAATTTTGAGTTGCTGAATGGGCAGGAGCGTCAACTGGGACAGGGAGGAATAACCGGTGCCAAAGTCATCCATCGAAAAGTGGACGCCCTGCTGGTTCAAGGCCTTCATCTTGGCGACGGTGTCAACCACGTTGTGCAGCACCAGACTCTCGGTCAGTTCCAGCTTGAGCTTGTCCGGGTTGATGCCGGTTTGCGCCAATATCTGGCACACCATGGGGACGAAATCGGACTGGCGAAACTGGCGGGCACTGACGTTGACCGCGAGCAAAAAGTCTGCCGTTCGCGGGTTACGCTCCCAGACCTTGAGCTGCTCACACGCCGTGCGCAAGACCCATTCGCCAATGGGCACGATGAGGCCCGACTCTTCCGCAATCGGGATGAACTGGTCCGGGAAAATCATGCCATATTGGGGATGTTCCCAGCGCAGCAAAACTTCGGCGCCCAGCACCCCCTGCAGGTTGTCTCTTTGGATCTGGTAGTACAACTGGAACTGCTGGTTCGGCAGCGCATGACACAGCTCGGACTCCAGGGTGATGCGTGTTTCCAGCGAGGCCTGAATTTGGGGATCGTAAAAGAACAGGGCGTTGCGTCCGCTGCGCTTGGCCTGAAACATGGCGCTGTCCGCGTGTTTGAGGAGATCATCGTGGCTGGCGTTCTGACTGAAAAACAGGCATAAACCCATGCAGGCAGAGCTGTGTTGAAGCTGCTTGGCCAGCATGTACGGCTGGTTGATGGCGGCCAGGATTTTTTTGCCAACGCTCTCCGCCAGCAGGCCTGCCTGGGCCTCGTCCGGGCTCAAATCAACCAGCATGACGATGAACTCGTCGCCGCCCAGGCGTGCAACCGTGTCGGCGTGACGGATGCAGGACTGGATGCGCAGCGCGACGTCGGCCAGCAGACGGTCGCCCACCTCGTGGCCACGGCTGTCGTTGACACTCTTGAAATTATCCAGATTAATCATCAGCACCGCGCCATAGAGCTGGTTGCGCTCGCTGACTGACAGGGCCTGCTTCAATCGATCACAAAGCAGCCGCCGGTTGGGCAGGCTGGTGAGGGGGTCGTAAAACGCCAGTTGGTGAATGGCCTCTTCATCCATGCCCAATTTGGTTTGCATCTCCTTGAGCGACCGCATCACCTTGCTGATTTCGTCCTTGCCTTCAATGGTGATGGGCGCGTCGTATTGACCGTTCGAGAGTTTTTGGAAAATGGCGATCACTTGTTTCAGCGGATTGACCACGGACGTGGTCAACATCAAACCCAGCCAGCTCATGATAAGAATCGCAATACCCAGCGCGCTGAGTGCGGTCAGGCGCATGGTTTCATGGCGTTTGAGACCCACGGTATAGGCCTCATGGGCCGCCTCAAACTGCAGTTGGCTCAAGGCTTGCAGGTCGGGGCCGGCTTGTTCGTAAAGTGTGCGGGTCCTGGCGGCCAGTATTTTGGATTCGACGTAGTTGGCGGCGCGCAAGGCCACAACCGCGGGCAATAAGGCCTCGGTGATGTAGTGACTCCGGCTCTTGTCGAACTGGGCGATCCGTATTCTTTCTTCAAGTGTCAGGGGGAACGGGGCATAAAAGTCCCACTTGGATTGGAGAAGTTCGACATTTTTTTCGATCGCATCCGCCGCGACGGAGGCGACCTTCCGGTCCATGATAAAAGCGTTTTTTTGACCCGGGTGTGAACCCATGCTGACCTCACTGAGGGTGGCTTGCAGCAGCATTCTGCTGGCCAGCATGAGCTCTGAGATTTTGGTCAGTTGCTGCACCGGCAGCATGCGATCTTCATAGACCGTGCGCAGGCTTTCTTTGGCGGCGGCCAGACCCAAAATACCCATCGCCGCCAGCAGCAGGGTGACCGAGGCGGCCAGGCCCATCAGCGTGAGCAGGCGCACACTGATGCTGACACCCGAAAACAAGCGGGCACCACGGAGATGGATTTTTTTCAGCAGTTTGAACACGGTGCAGCCGTCTTGGTCGGGGACTTTTCGTTACGTTCCGTGGAACGCATCAAGCGCGCACAGAGAGGTTAACGAGGCGTGTTCAGGGCCTCAACAGCCTGGAGCCGGGGACAAGGGCTGTCAGAGTGATAAAAATTTTATCTGAAGTTGGGCTGCTTGTTAAATGTCAAATGATATTTTTTTGATGGACTTTAGAAATTCAGTTTTTCTCCGGCCTGAATGATTTCGGTCGCCAGTTCTGCCAGTTTGCAGCGCCGGCTACGCGCTGATTTGCGCAGCATGTCAAAAGCCTCGTTGCGTTTGAGGCGGTGCTGCATCATGGTGATGCCCACGGCGAGACTGATGTCGCGTTCCGAGTCCAGGGCGGCCTGCAACTGTTGCCGGGTCGTGCGCAAGGCCTGGAGTTCGTTGGCGCGCGCCAGCGCGGCCTCGATGGCGGGCACCAATTGTGGAATGTCCAGCGGTTTGACGGCGTAGCCCAGGGCGCCAAAAAGCGTGGCCTGTTCGACCGTTTGCGGGTCACTGTAGGCGCTCAGCATCATGAACGGGATGTGATCGAGATCACGCAGCCGCTGGGCCAGGTGCAAGCCGCCCTGCCCGGGCATGCGCACATCCAGAATGGCCAGATCGGGCCGCGCACCGCTGGCCAGCCAGACTTCGGCTTCCTCGGCTGATTCGGCCGAGGTGACGCCGTAGCCGGCGTCGGTCAGGCCACGGACCAGCATGGCGAGTACCAGGCGGTCATCGTCCACGATGAGAAGTTGTTTGCCTGGGGTCGGCATGGGGGCTGCGGTCATGGTGCGTCTTTCAAATCCAGGGAAATTATCGGCGGGCCTACTTCAAAGCAAGGTCACGACCTGGTCACCGTGCTGCTCCCTGACCAGGCGGGCACCGACGCGTGGCATCAAGGCGGCGATCAGTTGCAGGCCGCTGTCGGGTGCGCCGGTCTGCCGGTCATGGGCCAAGAGTTGGCCCACGTTGTAAATCTTGATTTGCACCACATCGGGGTGGGCGCCTTTTTGCAGGGTGATGCTGACCTTGCCATTCGCCTTGCCGCCGTGTTTGACGGCGTTCAAGATCAGCTCATTGAGCACCAAGGCGATGGGCACCGCTTCTTTTTCGGCAATCACGCAGGGTAGCCACGACGGCGCGAGCTCCAGTGTGACGGGGGTTTGCCACAGGTTTTGCGCCTCGTCGGCAATCGCGCCGGTCAGTTCGCAGAGCCGTACCGATGAGGAGAGGGCGCGTCCTTGCAAGCCATGGATGACCGAGATGCCCTGCACCTGGCCGATCGCTTGATGGATCAGATGCGATGTCTCCGGGTGTTTTTTGGCAAACTGACGCAGCAGGCCGGTGATCCCTTGCAGATTGTTCTTGATGCGGTGATGCACTTCATTCACCAGGGTATTGCGGTGGGCGGTCTCGTTCCGCAACCGCTGTTGTTCCTGCTGCTGACTGTGGGTGACATCGGTGACATTGCCGACGTAATGCGTGAGCTGCCCGGTCTTGTTTCTAACGACCGTTGTGGTGACCCGGGCCGGGTATTCTTCGCCATTTTTGCGGCGCTGCCACATGTCACCCTGCCAGGCCCCGGCGCGGTTGATGTCACGCCAGACGTCGTCATAAAAAGAGGCTGGATGGCGCTTGGGCCGGAGGATGGTGGGCGTTTTGCCTTCGACTTCCTGCTGGGTGTAGCCCGTAATTCGGGTGAAAGCCTGATTAACCCGCAATATTTTCCGGTTGGCATCCATCACCAGGATGCCTTCCTGGCATTCGAACGCGATGGCGGCGATACGACGCTCATCTTCGGCTTGCTTGCGGTCGGTAATGTTGGTGTGGGCGATGACCACGGAGCCCTTGAGCCCATTGCCCATCGGGGTGACGCTCATTTGGAACCAGCGCTGTTGCCGGGGCGAATGGCAGGCGTATTCCAGGTTGAAGCTGGGCAGGCGGCCGTCCAGCACCGCCCGGATACCTTCGCTGGCGTCCATCGCGCCTTCCGGTGCCAACCCCGTCTCTGGCTGGCAGGCCATCAAATAATTGGCGCCGACTTCAGTGCCGGGCGCGGGTATGCCGGGTTGAAGGCCGTTCTCCCGGGCAAAATTCCGCCAAGGGTTGTTGACGGCCAAAATCACGCCCTCGCGGGACAACACGGCAATTTTGGCGCTAACTGAATTCAGGATCGCCAGACTGAAGGCCTCGCTTTCCAGCAGCGCCGCCTCGGCCTGCTTGCGCTCGGTAATGTCCATCAGGGCGATGCGCAAAACCGAGATTTTGCATTTCGGACGCACGCAGTCCAACCGGGCATAAAAGTGCTGGTTGTGGCCGCGCGTCAGACGCAACTCGCAACTTAGGCGGCCATGCTGTTGCAGCACGGTGCGCAAGAATTGCCGCCAGTGCTCAGCGTCTTCGGGCAGGACATGACTGGCGAACCGGCTATCGACCAATTTCACCCGGACCTCGCCCAGCATCAAGGCGCCCGCCAGGTTGATTTCAGCGATCCGGCCCTCGCCGGTGAGCGAGAGATAGCCCACCGGCGCAAACTCGTAAAGGTCAAAGTAGCGGTCGCGGGATTCTTCCAGCGCCACCTGGGCGTTGTGCAGCGCCTCGTTCTGCATTTGCAACTCGATCTGGTGGACCTGGAGTTCGTGCAGCAGTTCCTTGACGGGGCGGGCCGGAAGGGACAGGGCCGACGTCAGTTGTGTTTCGGCCGCTGTGCGGAGGGGGTTTTGAAGGACTGGTTTGGGTTTCATGCTGCAAGCGCACTTCTGATGGCGGTCGATCGGTTGTTCAGTTGCTACTGTAGTTGTAGCTGCTTACGTAGCAGCGACGGTGGCTGGCGGCGGATTTGATAAATAGTTTGAGCAGGCGGCCCGTGCTGCGGCCGTGCCGGTGTATCAGGGTGCCAGTCCTTGCAGCCACTGTTCAATTTCTTGCACGGCGGCATCGGCGGCCGCGGTCAGGGCGCGCACACCACCGGCGGCATCGGTGCTGGTGGCCGGCCGCTGCACGATGACGCTGTGTTGCGCCACCCATTTTTCGCCGCTGGGGCTGGGCTGCGTCAGTGTGGCGCGCAGGCGCAGCAGACCCACGCTTTGGTTGGGGCCCTCAAACAGCTGGCTGAATTCTTCCAGTTCAATGCGCAGCGTGTGGGTGGTGGCGGTGTTGAGGGTGCTGTCGCCGGGGCTGAGCAGGGCGCGGCTCTGGCCCAGGTAGGCACGCAGGCGCTGGCGCAGCAGCTGGGCCGGCGTCATGCTCCAGCGGGCCTGGGCGTAGGGCCGGAGTTGCTGGGCGTCGGCATAGGCCAGCCGGTACAGGATGGCGGTGCTGTCCAGCGCCGGGTTGGCTTCAATCTCGCCAATCACCAGCGGCGTCAACGGCGCCCGCGGGGCTGGTTGGCTGGCCGGGAGGGTCAGGCTGCCGGGGCCAAAGTCATAGACGGTGGCGCGTACCGGGGAACGGGGCAGGGCGCAGCCGGTCAAGCTGAATAAAATTATAAGAAATAGGCTTCTAGCCCCCGTTCTGTATGCGCAGTTAGCTACTGAATTCATAGCGTTTCTCATGGTTTGCCTGGGTTGGTGAAGCCGGGTTCACCCGGGCCGGGGAGCAAGGGTCCGTTGCCATAGAGCAGGGACTGGGGGTTGTCGTTGATGGTGCCGGCGGCGCGGCTGAGCTGGCGCGCGGTGCGGGCGGCATCTTCCAGCGCATGGTTGACACGTGGCAGGGTCGCGGTGTTCAGGGTTTGCCCGGTGGCGGCCAGCGTGGTGACGCCCTGAGCCAGTTGGTCCAGCGTGCCGCCGCTGGCATTCATGCGCTCGGTGACGGTTCTAAAGGCGCGTGCCGATCGGCGCGCCTCATCGGCGCTCTCGCCCACCCGTACTGAGGTGTCTTGCAGGCTGACGAGGGTGGTCTTGGCGTCCTTCATCAGTTGGGGCAGCGCTTGGTCGGTATGGGTGGTCAGCTTTTCCATGCTGGCCGCCGCCTGGCCGAGGTTGCCAATGGCGCCCATCAGGTTTTTCTGGTTGTCGGTGCTGAGCAGCTGGTTGACGCGCCGCGTGGCGTCGTCCAGTTGCGACAGGATGCTCAGCCCCCGTTCCGACAGCGTGGACAGCAGGCTGGGCCGCATGGGGATGCGGGCCGGCGAGCCGTCGCCTGCGGGCAGGGCCACCTTGGACTCGCCTTTGTCGTCCAGTTGCACAAAGGCCAGGCCGGTGACGCCCTGATAACCGAGGGTGCCAAACGTGGACTGGGTGATGGGTGCCTGCTCGTCCACCGCAATGCGGATCAGCACCTGGCCGGGTACTTGCCGGTCAAAGCCGATGTCTGTGACCTTGCCAATATCGACGCCTTTAAAGCGCACCGCCGCTTGCGGCTGCAGGCCGGTCACCGCGTCTTTGCTGGACAGTTCGTACAGCCGCAGCGAACGGGAATCGCGGGTCAGCCAGACCGCCAGGGCCACGAGCAGGGCCAAAACCACCAGCACAAAGGTGCCGGCCGCGAGGGCGTGAGATTTGTTTTCCATAAGGTTCCGTTTCTACACCGCGTCGGGGTGTTCGCGCAACAAGGAAGAAGCGCGCTGCCCCCGTTCACCCAGAAAGAAGTCGTGAATAAAAGGGTGCGGGTAAGCCATGACCTCTGCCGGCGTGCCGCAGACGATGATGCGTTTGTCGGCTACCACGGCAATGCGGGTGCTGAGTTCAAACAGGGTGTCCAGGTCATGGGTGACCATCACCACGGTCAACTCCAATTCATGGTGCAGGGAGCGCAGCAGCGCACAAAAAGTGTCGGCACTGTCAGGGTCGAGCCCGGAGGTGGGTTCGTCCAGCAACAGCAGCGGCGGGTCCATGATCAGGGCCCGCGCCAGCGCCACGCGCTTGATCATGCCGCCCGACAAATCAGCCGGCATTTTGTGCGCCTGCGAGGGGTCCAGTCCGACCATTTGCAACTTGACCATGGCGGCGTCGTGAATCAGGGCTTTGGGCAGGGTGCGCAGTTCGCGCAGCGGAAAAGCAATGTTTTCCAGCACGGTAAAGGCCGAAAACAGGGCACCGTGCTGGAACAGCATGCCGACCCGGCTGGCAGCGCCCTCCGAGCCCAGCTGCGACGCGGGTTTGTCCAGCACTGTCACGCGGCCGTGGGTCGGGTGCTCCAGCCCCAAAATCTGACGCAGCAGCACGGTCTTGCCGCTGCCGGAGCCGCCGACAATGGACAGCACTTCGCCTGCCTCAATGCGCAGGTCGAGGTCCTGGTGCACCACGACGTCCAGCCCTTCGGCGCGAAACACCGACCAGAGCTTGTCAATTTCGACCACGGTCTGGCTCATATGCCGATGTCCTTGAAGACCACGGCAAACAGCGCATCCACCAAAATCACGATGGTGATGGAGGTCACCACCGAGGAGGTGGTGCCTTGCCCCAGGCTCTCGGTGTTGGGTTTGACGCGCAGTCCGAAGTGGCAGCCGATCAACGCAATCAGCAGGCCGAACACCACCGATTTGCCCATCGCCAGTGTCAGGTTGGAGGCTTGCACGGCGTCGGGCAGGGCGGCAAAAAAGTAAGCGGGCGTGACGCCCATCGTCAGGTCGGACGCCAGCATGCCGCCGGCCAACGCCGCCAGCGTGGTCCAGACCGTCAGCAAGGGCATGGCCAGCGCCATCGCCATGGCGCGTGGCAACACCAGCCGGTAGCCTTGTTCGATGCCCATCACGCGCATGGCGTCCAGTTCTTCGGTCACCCGCATGACGCCGATTTGCGCGGTGATGGCCGAACCCGAACGACCGGCGATCAGGATGGCGGCCAGCACCGGCCCGAGTTCGCGGATGAGGGAGAGGCCCAGAATGTTGACGATGAAAGCATCGGCGCCAAACTGGCGCAGTTGCTGCGACATCAGGTAAGCCAGCACCACGCCAATCAGAAACCCCACCAGCGCCGTGATGGGCAGGGCCGTGGCACCGATATGAAACAGGTGGCCCGAGACATCACGCCACGGGCCTTTGTGGGGCTGGCGCAGCAGCTTGAGGGCGTCCAGCAGCAGCTGGCCCATCAGGCGAATGAAATCCCTGACGTGGTCGAGCAGCAGCCAGACCCGGCTGCCGAACCATAAAAAAACCTGCCATGCCGAACGGCGGGTGGCCGGCGGCGGCGGACCCGAAAACTGGGCGACCCGCGCCAGCATGGCGCGTTGGGCATCCAGTATCGACAGTTCGGCCGGCCATTGGTGGCCCCAGGCGTTCCACAGCACTTGGGCGCCGGTGTGGTCGAGCCGCTCCAGCTCGCGCAAATCCCAGTGCCAGCCGGATGTCTCAGTCGCCGTGCCGGCGCGCAACCCCGACTGAATCTTCGGCCAGGTGGCGGGTTCGGCCAGCCGCGCTGCGGTCCAGCAACCTGACAGTACGACGCCCGGCCCGTCAGGCGTGGTGAGCGGTGTGATCAGTGGGGTGTTTTCCTCCATGGAGGGGTGCTAACTCAAAAAATATGAAGAGTCCGCATCGTACCGCCAAAGAGGGACACTTCGGGCGCATCGCTGGGGCCCGCGTGCCGGTGCTCGCCCTGTGTCCGGCCGGCTTGAGCCGCCTGCCGGGTCCTGCTTGTCCCGCGTGGCTCAGACCCTCCGGCGGCGGCGCGCCACGTGCAACACCAGCAGGGCCAGTCCGAACAGTGCCAGGGTGCCGGGTTCCGGCACGCCCAGCGCGCCAAGTGCGGCCTGCGCGAACAGGCTGTGCACCAAGGCGGAGGGGTGCAAGACATCCGAAAACGCCGATGCGCTGCAACTCGTCCCGGGGATCGGGGCGAAGTCAAATCCGGCACACGGCAAGCTGGTGTTGGTAATGCCGAAGCTGCCGGGATGGGCCTGGATGTCCCGCCCCAGCGCGGCCATGTCCAGCAGGTTCATGTGCAGGCCCAGTCCGGCACCGAAGTTCATCAGACCCAGAATATCGTTATTGAACCAGGTCGAAACGTCAGAGGACGCCGCCGTCAGGCCCAATAAGGCGGCCTCCGGTGTGAAACCGAGATTCGGCAGCGTGGAAATCAGGATGTTCTTGGCGCCCCTGCTCGCCAGGTAGCCGATGGTGTTGGCGAGGTTTGCAATGGCGGCGGCCGCCGCCGCTGCGTGCGCGGTGACATCTGCCGGTGTCATACCGGTGTAGAGCGAGCGTGCATCACGCATGTCGTTGCCACCGCCCACCACCACATACAGAGCGTTCGGATCCGCCGACAGATGAGCCGGGAGCCCCCAAGGCGCGTAGCCCGGACCCCAAAGGCCGGCCGCCTGCGCCAGCACCCCGGGCGGGCTCCCCCCACTCCCCGTGCGGGCGCCAGCGAAGGCGTAGTTATTGCCACCCAGCAAAACCGGGGCGGCTTTGCCGGCCAGACCCAGCCCAGCGGCCAGACCCTCGACCCACAGAGGACCGTTGGAAAAGCGTCCGCCGTCATAAGGACCTTTAGCGGGGTTCGGCCCGTCCGCCGGGCTGATGAGGGCGAGGTTGCCGGTATCCGACAGGCTGTCGCCGAACACAAACAGGCTGGAGAAGGGGCCGGCCAGCGCGCTCAAGGGCAGGCTCACCGCCAGGGGCAGCAGGATGGAACGCAGGCGTTTGAAGATCATCTTGTCTCCCGGGCGTTGTTGAAGTGAAAGTCCGCTGCACCTGTTTTGGGCGGGCAGCATAAAAAAGCTGGCAAGTTTCACGCCAAATTCAAAAAGACATTTAAAAACAAGGGCTTGCCTCGGTCGCTCGCAGTAGACGAGGGAAAAAACGGGTGATATGTAAATATTATTGACAGTCCGGCTTGGCTTTCGGCCCGCCTTGACCTGCAGCCAACCGGCTCGCGCGTTGCGGCAAAATGCCTTCAACAGGAGACTTACCGTGAACAACCCCCCATTTGTATCGACTCCCGAGTTAAGCGTGGAACAACGCGGCCCGGTGCTGTGGCTGACCATCACCCGCGAAGAGCGGCGCAACGCCATGAGCCACGGTGTGCTGGCCGGCATGACGCAAGCCATCCTGGCGGCGCAGGGCCAGCGTGACATCCGCGCCATCGTCATCACCGGGGCGGGTGTCAAGGCGTTTTGCGCCGGCGCTGATTTGCAGTCGGCCAATGCCTTCACCACCGACTATTCCGAACCGCATGGCCATCTGGCGCAGCTGCTGCGCGCCGCACGCGCCAGCTATGTGCCGCTGATTGCCCGCGTCAACGGCGCCTGCATGGCCGGTGGCATGGGGCTGATGTCGATGTGCGACATGGCGGTGGCGGCGCGCCATGCGGTGTTTGGTCTGCCGGAGGTCAAGGTCGGCGTGTTTCCGGCCCAGGTGCTGAGCGTGTTGCAGCATCTGATTCCGCGCCGCACCCTGAATGAGATGTGCCTGACCGGCGAGCCCATCACCTCAGCGCAAGCGCTGGAGGTGGGGCTGGTGAATTATGTGGATGACGATGTGGACGCCAAACTGCAGTGGCTGCTGGACCGCATGCTGGACAAATCACCGGCCGCCATCCGGCGTGGTCTGTACACCTTGAAGAAGGTGGAAGCGATGGCATTTGAAGAAGCCATGTCCTTCACCGAGAGCCAGATTGCCCTGTTTACTTTGACCGAAGATGCCAAGGAAGGACAAAAGGCGTTTCAGGAAAAGCGCAAACCGAACTGGGTCGGGCACTAGCGCCAGACCCGGTCCAGCGCGGTCCAGGCACTGGCCACCACCGGGTCGGCCAGGCGGGTCTGCAGGCAGGTAAAACTCAAATTGCAGTCCAGGCTGACGCGGTCGGCAATCACCAGGCCGCGCGCCTGCGCTTCCCGAATAGCAATGGAGTCACGCACCAGACTCAGACCGACGCCCGACCGGACCAGGTCGAGCATGGAGGCCTCCTGGTCCACCAGCGCCACCCGGCGCGGCTCGACCCCGAGCGGACCAAAGACACTGGCCAGCAGGCGGTGGTGGGCCGATGCCGCCGGGGTGGCCAGCCAGGGCAGGGCGGCGAGCGCTTTCCAGTCCCGGCCCAGCACCTGCTCGCCCCAGCCAGCCGGCGCCAGCACCCGGTAGGTGAAGTGCGACAGGATTTTTGCTTCAAAAACAGGAGCGATGTTCGCCCGATTGACGGGGGCTTGAAGCGATTCTGAGGGTGTATCACCGGGCAGGCTCAGGTAAAAACCGACATCCAGTTCGCCCTGCGCCACCTGGGCCAGTACATCGCCGCTCATGCCTTGCCGCAATTCGGTCTCGATTTGCGGGGCCGACTCCACCAGCTCTTTCAGGAACGCGCCCAGCCGCGTGAACTCGGGATCGAGCACGGTGCCGATGCGCAGGCGACCGCGCACCGTGCTGTGCAGACGGCGCGCCGCCTGGTTGAAATCGGCCAGTGACAGCAGGGCTTTTTCCGCCTGCGGCAGCAAGGCCGCCCCATCGCGGGTGAGCACCAGACCATGCGGCGTGCGTGTGAACAGCACCAGCCCCGTGTTTTCCGCCAGACTTTTGAGTTGCAAACTCACGGCGGGCTGGCTCAGGTGCAGCCGCACCGCCGCCCGTGACACATTGCCTTCGCGCGCCACGGCGACGAAGGCGCGCAGGGTGTGGAGATCGGCAACGGTCGTCATATTAGATAAATTTATATCACGGTTTTACCGAAATCATTGGTAAAGGGGCCCGCATTTAGCGACACTCGCACCTTAATTTCAGGAATTCATCATGAGCAACGCAAATATTGATCATTACACCGGTGGCCGTGTCGTCGCGGGCACCTCCGGCCGGGCACAAGATGTGTTCAACCCGGCGACCGGGGCGGTGACCGGCCAGGTGGCGCTGGCCAATGCAGCCGAGGTGAATGCGGCAGTGGCGGCGGCGCAAGCGGCTTTTCCGGCCTGGTCCGACACCCCGCCGATTCGGCGTGCCCGCGTGCTGTTCAAGTTTCTGGAATTGCTCAACCGCAACAAGGACGAACTGGCGCGTCTGATCACCGCCGAGCACGGCAAGGTGTTCACCGATGCGCAGGGCGAAGTGGCACGCGGCATCGACATCGTCGAATTTTCCTGCGGCATCCCGCAGTTGCTCAAAGGTGACTTCACCGACCAGGTCAGCACCGGTATCGACAACTGGACGCTGCGCCAGCCCTTGGGTGTGGTGGCCGGCATCACGCCGTTCAACTTCCCGGTCATGGTGCCGATGTGGATGTTCCCGGTGGCGATCGCTGCCGGCAATACCTTCATCCTCAAGCCGAGTCCGATCGACCCCAGCGCCAGCCTGTTCATGGCCGACTTGCTGAAACAAGCCGGCTTGCCGGACGGCGTGTTCAACGTCGTGCAAGGCGACAAGGAAGCGGTCGATGCCTTGCTGGTGCACCCCGACGTGAAAGCGGTGAGCTTTGTCGGCTCGACCCCGATTGCCAACTACATCTACGAAACCGGTGCCCACCACGGCAAGCGCGTGCAGGCACTGGGCGGCGCCAAAAACCACATGGTGGTCATGCCCGATGCCGACATCGACCAGGTGGTGGATGCGCTGATTGGTGCCGGTTACGGCTCGGCCGGCGAGCGCTGCATGGCGATTTCGGTGGCGGTGCTGGTCGGCGACGTGGCGGACAAGGTGCTGCCCAAGCTGATTGAGCGCACCAAGTCGCTCAAGGTGCTCAACGGCACCAACCTGGCGGCCGAAATGGGCCCGATCGTGACCCCGGCCGCCCATGCGCGCATCACCGGCTACATCGAGCAGGGCATCAAGGAAGGCGCCCAGCTGCTGGTGGATGGTCGCGGTTTCACCGGGGCGACCGCCGGTGACGGTTGCGAGCAGGGTTTCTGGATGGGTGGCACATTGTTTGACCACGTCACGCCCGACATGCGCATCTACAAGGAAGAGATTTTTGGCCCGGTGCTGGGTTGTGTGCGGGTGCCGGACTTTGCCACCGCGGTCCAGTTGGTCAACGACCACGAATTCGGCAATGGCGTGGCCTGTTTCACCCGCGATGGCAACGTGGCGCGTGAATTCAGCCGCCGCATCCAGGTCGGCATGGTCGGCATCAACGTGCCGATTCCGGTGCCGATGGCGTGGCACGGTTTTGGCGGCTGGAAGCGCTCGCTGTTCGGCGACATGCATGCTTATGGCGAGGAAGGCGTGCGCTTTTACACCAAGCAAAAGTCCATCATGCAGCGCTGGCCCGAGAGCACACCCAAGGGAGCTGAGTTTGTGATGCCGACGGCGAAGTAATGTACCCCCACGCTTGTCACTTCGTGTACTGCGCTGCCCCCCGAGGGGGCTGTTTCGCCTTGGGGCGGCCCGGCGTCGAAACTGACCCCCACGCTCCGCACTCCGTGTCGTCACTGACCCCCGAGGGGGCCGTAGTCGCCTTGGGGCGGCCCGGCGTCAACTAAGCTATCGATATGAGCACCCAATTCGACTACATCATCATCGGCGCCGGCACTGCCGGTTGCCTGCTGGCCAATCGACTCTCGGCGGACGCGACCAAGCGCGTCTTGCTGATCGAAGCCGGCCGCCGCGACGACTACCACTGGATTCACATTCCAGTCGGTTACCTGTACTGCATCGGCAACCCGCGCACCGACTGGCTGTACAACACCGAGCCGGACGCCGGCCTCAACGGCCGGTCGTTGCGCTACCCGCGTGGCAAAACGCTGGGTGGCTGCAGCAGCATCAACGGCATGATTTACATGCGCGGCCAGGCGCGCGACTACGACCAGTGGGCGCAGATCACCGGCGACGAGGCCTGGACCTGGGACAACGCCCTGCCGTATTTCAAGCTGCATGAAGACCATTACAAAGGCGCCAGCGCGGCGCACGGGGCGCGCGGCGTTGCGCCCGAACTGATGCGCGACGATGCCACGCCCTACCGCCAGGTGCTGCGGCACCGCAATGCCGGCGGCGAATGGCGGGTCGAGAAGCAGCGCCTGCGCTGGGAGGTGCTGGATGCGTTTTCTTTAGCCGCGCAGCAGGCCGGCATTCCGGCCAGCGATGACTTCAACCAGGGCGACAACGAGGGCGTGGGCTACTTTGAGGTCAACCAGAAAGAAGGCTGGCGCTGGAACACGGCCAAGGCCTTTTTACGGCCCACCTGCTATGGCCGGCCGAATTTCGAGATGTGGACCTCGGCCCAGGTGGCCAAGCTGCTGCTGGAAACCCAGGCCGACGGCAGCCAGCGCTGCACCGGCGTGCAGGTCTGGGCCAATGATGAACTGATCACCGCCACGGCATCCGGAGAAGTCATCTTGAGCGCTGGCAGCATTGCCTCACCGCAACTGCTGCAACTCTCCGGTATTGGCCCGGCCGCGCTGCTGCAACAGCACGGTATCGCCGTGGTGCATGACGCGCCGGGGGTCGGCTCCAATCTGCAGGATCACCTGCAAATCAGGTCGGTCTACAAGGTGGACGGCGTCAAGACGCTGAACACGCAGGCCAACTCACTCTGGGGCAAAGCCATGATTGGGCTGGAGTACGCCTTCAAGCGCACCGGCCCCATGAGCATGGCGCCGTCGCAGCTGGGGGCTTTTACCCGCAGCGACCCGGCCCAGCCGTATCCCAATATCGAGTACCACGTGCAGCCGCTCAGTCTGGACGCTTTTGGCGAGCCGTTGCACAGCTTCAATGCGTTCACCGCCAGCGTCTGCAACCTGAATCCGACCAGCCGCGGCACCGTGCACATCAAGAGCAATCGTTTTGAAGAGGCGCCCGCCATTGCGCCCAACTACCTGAGTACCGACAAGGACCGCAAGGTGGCGGCCGATTCGCTGCGCGTCACGCGCAAGATCGTGGCGCAATCGGCCCTGGCCAAATACCAGCCGCAAGAATGGAAGCCCGGCACCCAGTACCAGACCGACGAGGACCTGGCCAAGCTGGCGGGCGACATTGCGACCACCATTTTTCACCCTGTGGGCACCACCAAGATGGGCGCGGCGCACGACCCGATGGCCGTGGTCGATTCGCGCTTGCGCGTGCGCGGCCCGGGAGGCCTGATTGCCGGGCTGCGCGTGGTGGATGCGGGCGTGATGCCCCTGATCACCAGCGGCAACACCAACTCCCCCATTCTGATGATCGCGGAGAAGGCGGCGCAATGGATTGTGGAAGATGCCGCGCAACGGGTCAACGGCTAACGGAATAAGGCCTGCAAGGCGCAGGCCTTCATGCTTCGCCGCTTTACACCGTCAACATCTTTCCCAAGGTTGGGTTGGGTGTGCTGTTTTTGACCTTGACCGCATGTACTACGGCCGGCGCCGCGGCGGGTCTCGCCTCGGTTTCACCAGCGCTGAAAATGGGCGGCGGGATCTGCAATTGGCTTTTAATTTGACTAACGGCCGGTGGGTGAAAGGGTAAGTCCCGATGTGCAAAGAGAGGTTTCAGCCGTACATTTATTTTGTCGTCAGCAGACGTGTGGCTTGATAATTCGCAACAAGAACATTGTTAAATTTGTTTACATTGCATGGATTCCTTGCAGCCTCAGGTCTGCTGAAAGAAAGAGGCCCAGGAGACAAGCCCAAACGGGTATATTAAAAATGACGCAGCCACAAGCAGACGCATCTGGAAAAAACACCGGTAACCCCGGTGTTTTTTTTTATCAAATTGACTGATAGCCCCCGTACTCATTGCGTATTAAGCTATAAATACTATAGCAGTAGTGACAGCCTAGCGGGTGCGACAATCCTTTGATGGAATTGTTGATTGTCTCGCTGGCTTCGCTTTTGGCCGGTTTTGTGGATTCGATAGTGGGTGGCGGCGGCCTGATTCTGGTGCCTGCCCTGTTTGCCACCTTCCCCGCGGCACATCCGGCCACCCTGTTTGGTACCAACAAAGGGGCTTCGGTTTGGGGTACGGCATTTGCGACCTGGCAATTTAGCCGTCGGGTCGAGATGCGCTGGGCCGCCCTGTTGCCCGCCGCTGGGGCTGGTTTTGTTGCTGCTTTTGCCGGCGCCTGGCTGGTGACCGTGGTGTCGCCCGATTTTTTACGCAAGGTGCTGCCGGCGGTCTTGCTGGTGGTGCTGATCTACACCTTGTTTAAAAAAGAGTTGGGCCGGACCCATGCGCCGCGGTTTTCCGGCAGCAAAGAAAAAATGATGGCGGCAGCGATCGGCGCCGTGATCGGGTTTTATGACGGGTTTTTTGGGCCGGGTACGGGCAGTTTTCTTGTCTTTTTGTTTGTGCGTTTGCTGGGCTACGATTTTCTCAGTGCCTCGGCCTCGGCCAAGCTGATCAACACCGCAACCAATGTGGCAGCGCTGATTTTGTTTGTGGGCAAAGGCCACATCTGGTGGCACTTTGTGGTCATCATGGCCGTGGCGAATGTGGTGGGCAGTTTGCTGGGCACCCGCCTGGCGCTCAAGCACGGCACGGGGTTTGTGCGTGTGGTTTTTATAGGGGTGGTGAGTGCACTGATATTGAAGACGGGATATGACGCTTTTTTGCGTTGAGTGCGGCCAGAATCAAGACTTACGTTGGAGACAATCTTGCGGTACAAAGAATCAAAAGAACAAAGTGCTGAATTGCTGCGAAGTGTGCTGGCGTTGATGGGGCAACACGATGCCGCGTTCAATCCGGTGACGTTTACCGTCTGGTACGAGTTTGCGGCCGGGATGAATGCCCGGTTGAAACAGGCCATTGAGGACGCCCTTCAAATCGAGCCCCGGCTGAGCGATGACACGCTGGGGCGTCTCTATCAGGCCTATGTAGCCGAGGTCGATCCGGCGGGGATGCAACGCGTCAGCGGTGAGCTGCAGCGCATGATGGCGGGCATGGCGGCAAGTGCCTTGCGCACGGGCGATCGGGCCGGTGTTTTTGGTGAACAGCTCCGGGGTTTGACGGTGGCGCTCAACACGAATAACCCGGCGGCCATGACGCCCCTGGTCACTGAAGCCCTGGCCGGCACGGTGGAGATGAGGAGTTCGGCGCAAGAGCTTGAGCAGCAGGTTATCGTCAGTTGCCGGGAAATTGAACGTCTGCATGTGGATTTGATCCGTGCCCGCGACGAAGCCGTGCTGGACCCCCTGACGCGGGTTTTGAACCGCAAGGGGTTCGACCAGGAACTGGCGTCCATGCTGGCGCAACCGCCTGCGCCGGGTAGCGCACATTGCCTGATCATGCTCGATATCGATCTTTTCAAGCTGGTCAATGACACCCATGGCCACGTCATGGGCGATCGTGTTATTCAGGCGCTGGGCGAAGTGTTGCGCAGTTGCGTGTCCGACAAGGCGCATTCCGTGGCGCGCTATGGCGGCGAGGAATTTGCGATCTTGCTGCCCAGCAGCACGCTGGACGTCAGCATGGCGCTGGCTGACACCGTGCGTCTGCGGACCCGGGCCATGAAGATTCGTGACCGCCGGACGCAGGAAGTGGTGTTGACGGTCAGTATTTCGGCCGGGGTGGCGGCGATGCAGCCCGGTGATGATGGCCAGGGTTTGATCGAACGCGCCGATGCGGCCCTGTACAAATCCAAGCAGTCAGGGCGGGATCGCGTTACCTGCGCTTGAGGGTCGCCGCGGCACTGGCCGCTTTTTCGGGTGGCGGGGCAACCTCGGGTGAGCCGGGCGGCCAGGGAAATTCGGTCACGGTGCGTGGCTTGCCAATGGGCGTGGTCACCTGGGCCTTTTGCACGGCTTGAATATCTTCTTTGCTTGGGTATTGGTTAAGCAGCCAGTAATCAATTACCCGGCGGGCAATGGGCGCCGCACTCTGGCCGCCGAAGCCGGCGTTTTCCACAATGATGGCCAGTGCAATTTTGGGCTCTTCTGCTGGCGCAAACGCAGTGAACAGCGCATGGTCGCGAAAGCGTTCCTCCATTTTGGAGGCGACGTACTTTTCGTTTTGCTTGATCTGCACCACCTGGGCGGTGCCGGTCTTGCCGGCACTGGTGTAGGGGGAGCCTCTGAAGCTGGCGGCAGAGGTGCCCTCAATGTTGACGCCCACCATGGCCTTCTTGATGACCGCAATATTGGCCGGTTTGGCAATCACCTCACCCACCGATTCCCGCGTGGTGGTCGTGGGGGCGTGGGTCATGATGTCGACCACTTCCTTCACCAGGTGGGGCTTCATCTTGACGCCGTTATTGGCCAGCGTGGCGGTGGCCGAGGCCAGTTGCAGCATGGTGAAATTGTTGTAACCCTGGCCGATGCCCAATGAAATGGTTTCACCGGCGTACCATTTTTGCTGGTCGGCGCGCTTGTAGGCCTTGCGTTTCCACTCGGTGGACGGCAGCAGGCCGCGCACTTCGCCATGGATGTCGATGCCGGTGAGTTCACCGAAGCCGAAGCGCTGCAGCTGGTCATGGATGGTGTCCACCCCCATGTCGTTGGCCAGGATGTAATAGTAGGTGTCGCAGGACTGGACGATGGAACTGTACATATTCACCATGCCGTGCCCGCCCTCCTTGTCGTCCCGAAAACGGTGGTTGCCCAGTATGAAATAGCCGGGGTCGGCAATCGACTGTTCGGGCGTGCGCAGGCCGGTCTCCAGGGCTGCCAGTGCCATGAACGGTTTGTAGGTGGAGCCGGGCGGGTAGGTGCCGCGCAGCGCCCGGTTGAGCAGCGGTTTGTTGGGCGATTCGTTGAGTGCCTGCCAACTCTCGCTGTCAATGCCTTCGACAAACAGGTTGGGATCGAAGGTCGGCTTGCTGACGAACGCCAGGATTTCACCGGTCTTGGGGTCCATGGCCACCAGCGCGCCCCGGCGGTCGCCAAACAACTCTTCCACCAGGTGTTGCAGCTTGATGTCGATGGACAGCTTGACGGTGTTGCCTGGAATGGCAGGGCTGCTGGCCAGCCGGCGCATGGCCCGCCCCCCGGCCGAGGTTTCCATCGAATCCACGCCGGTGGTGCCGTGCAGTTGGGCCTCAAAACTTTGCTCGACGCCCAGTTTTCCGATGTAGTCCGTGCCGCGGTAGTTGGCTTGGTCATCCGAGTCGTCAATCTTTTCTTTTTCGGACTGGTTGATCCGGCCGATGTAGCCGATGACATGGCTGGCCAGTTCTCCATACGGGTAGTTGCGAAACAGCCGGGCCTTGATGTCGACGCCTGGAAAACGATAGCGTTGTGCCGCAAATTTGGCCACTTCTTCATCACTCAAGCGGGTTCGCAGCGGCAGCGACTCGAAGCTTTTTGACTCTTCCTGAAGCTTCTTGAAGCGGCGGCGGTCCCGCGGTGAAATATCCAGAACCAGGGACAGCGCTTCAATTGTTTGTTCCAGGTCGGCAACCTTGGACGGCGTGACTTCCAGTGTGTAGGCCGAGTAGTTCGAGGCCAGCACAATGCCGTTGCGGTCGAGGATGAGTCCCCGGTTTGGCACCACCGGCACAATGGCGGTGCGGTTGTTTTCAGCCCGTTCCAGCAACTCCTCGTAACGCACGACTTGCAGGAACACCAACCGGGAGGCCACCAGCACAAAGCAGACTACCACCGTGATGCTGGCCACCAGTATCCGGGCCCGAAAACGGGACAGGTCGGCTTCAACGTTGCGAAGTTCCATCATGATGGCAGCTCAGTCAAAGCGGTCGGTTCGCGTCGGGATTGGGGGTCCTTCTTTGCGGCAGCAGCAAGATCACGCTGAAGACCGGCCACAGCAGTGATTCAATGACCGGTGCCAGCAGAATCCATAACCCGGGGAAAGCGCTGCCCGACATCATGCGAACGGCAAGTTCAATGGCGTGGGATGCTGCAAACAAGGGCAAGACCTGGAACGCCTGCGACGGCACAGTGAACCACAGCAGGCGGCGGTGGATGGCAATGGCCAAGAAGCTCAGGACGGTATAGGCCATGGCATGCTGCCCCAGCATCGCGCCTTGATGCACGTCGATTAAGAGTCCAAAGACAAAAGCGACGCCAATACCCACCCGCTGCGGTTGATGAATACTCCAAAACACCAGGACCAGCGCCAAAATGTCCGGTATCCAGGCCGCACGACCCCACAGGCCCATGTTCTGCAGCATGCTGAGGGCCAGTGTTGCCAGTAAGCTGCCCCAGATGAAGAGTGGATTGGCAGGCAGCAGCAGTTGATGCCCCGGACGCATGATCATTTTCTAAGCCCTTTTTTGATCGGTCCGGGAGGCGCTTCCACGGCGGGGCGCGGTGCGATCTGGGTGGTGAGCGGTTTGAGTACCATCACGTGCCCCACCCCTGAGACCAAGGCCAGTGGCGCACAGGTAATCCGGGCGAAGGCCGAGTCCACCCGCCGCTCCACTTTGGTCACCCGGGCCACGGGCAGTCCGGGCGGGTAGACGCCGTCCACGCCACTGGTGGTCAGCAGGTCGCCGGTTTGCACATCCGCGTTGGCCGCCATGAACCGCAGTTCCAGCGAACTGGAACGCAACGCGGGGTCACCAAAGGCCACGCCACGCGCTCCGGTGCGCGTATTGAGAACCGGGATCGCCTGGTCCCGATCGGTCACCAGGGTCACCTCGCTGACCAGCGGGTAGACCCGCGTCACCTGGCCCAAGACACCCGTTTCATCCAGCACGGGAGAGCCGGGCACGATGCCGGCAAGCACGCCGCGGTCAATGATGACTTTGCGGGTGTAGGGGTCAGCGGCGTCATACAGGACCTGCGCCGCCTGCGAAGGTGTCGTGACCCGTTCGCGCAGGCTAAGCAACTGGCGCAGGCGTGAATTTTCCAGAACCAGTTGCTCGACCTGATTGGCCCGTTGGGATTGCAAATCCAGTTTGCGGTGAGCCGCTTCTTCGCTGGCCTGGGACGTGCTCAACGATTCAAAATATTTGTTACTGCCTTGGGCCCACAACACCGGGCGCAGGGCCAGCCATTGCACCGGGTACAGCACCGTTGCCACCGCCGCACGCAAGGGTTGCGTGACGTGGAAGCGCGCGTCGGCCACCATCAGAAACAGTGCCAGGGCACTGAAGAATGTTAGTTTTGACAGGGCCGAGGGGCCCTGTCTGAAGAAGGGAGGGGGAGTGCCGTCCAGCGTACCAAGTGGCATCGCTGCACCTAAGAATTATTCGCTGGTGAAAATGGAACCCAGACGGTCCATCCGCTCCAGCGCCATGCCACAACCCCGCACCACGCAGGTCAGGGGATCTTCCGCCACCAGGACGGGCAGGCCGGTTTCTTCGGCCAGCAGGCGGTCCAGGTCGCGCAAGAGTGCGCCACCGCCGGTGAGCATCATGCCGCGGTCGGCAATGTCCGCGCCCAACTCGGGCGGGGTTTGCTCCAGCGCGTTTTTGACGGCCGACACGATGTTGTTGATCGGGTCGGTCAGGGCTTCCAGAATCTCGTTGCTGGAGATCGTGAAGCTGCGTGGCACGCCTTCCGACAGATTGCGGCCACGGACTTCCATTTCCAGCACTTCGCTGCCTGGAAACGCCGAACCAATTTTTTTCTTGATGGCTTCGGCGGTGGGCTCACCGATGAGCATGCCGTAGTTGCGGCGGATGTAGTTGATGATGGCGTCGTCGAAGCGGTCACCGCCGACGCGCACACTGCCTTTGTAGACCATGCCGCCGAGCGAGATCACGCCCACTTCGGTGGTGCCGCCGCCAATGTCCACCACCATGGAGCCACTGGCTTCACTGACGGGCAGACCGGCGCCGATGGCGGCTGCCATCGGTTCTTCAATCAGGTACACATCACTTGCGCCGGCGCCCAGGGCCGACTCGCGAATGGCGCGACGTTCGACCTGGGTGGAGCCGCAAGGTACGCAGATGATGATGCGTGGGCTGGGGCGAAAGATGGAGCGCGGATGCACCATCTTGATGAACTGCTTGAGCATCTGCTCGGTGACGGTAAAGTCGGCAATCACGCCGTCTTTCATGGGGCGGATGGCCTCAATGTTGCCGGGGACTTTGCCCAGCATGGCCTTGGCTTCCTTGCCGACGGCTTGAATGGTTTTCTTGCCTTGGGGGCCACCTTCGTGGCGGATGGCAACGACCGAGGGTTCGTCCAGCACAATGCCCTTGTCACGTACGTAAATCAGGGTGTTGGCGGTGCCAAGGTCGATGGCCAGGTCAGTGGAGAAGTACTGACGGAATGCTCCAAACATTTAAAATCCTCTCGGGTATGGCGTGCGCTTCGGCCTGCCATCACCCTGTTAGCTGGTTGAATATCGGGTTTTTCTGGCAAAAAGCAGCAGTGCAGCAAGCCGGATGCCAAAGGCAGGATAATACCTTATCCCCTGTGAAAACTTTAGCCGGCGAGGCCTCTTGGGAGGCGTTTTACAACCGGTTTCGAATGAAAATACGTTATGTCCCTGACTTCTGCTGACATCGCCCGCATCGCCAATCTAGCCCGACTGGAGCTCAATCCAGTCGAGGGTGAGCGCATGCTGATCCAAATTAACGGGTTTTTCGATATGGTCGAAAAAATTCGTGCGGTGGACACCACCGGCATCGAACCCCTGGCGCATCCGGTGGCCGCCATCCAGGAAATTGCTTTGCGCTTGCGCGAGGATCGGGTGAGCGAGCCTGACAACCGCGAAGCCAATCAGCGCAATGCCCCGGCCGTTGAGCATGGGCTGTTTCTGGTTCCCAAGGTGATTGAATAACACGGCGACCTATAAAAGAAAAATATGACGCAAGACACATCTGCCCTCCATGACCTCACCGTGGCCCAGCTGGCCATCCAGTTGCGCGAACGCAAAGTCTCTGCTGTCGAGACGGCGCAGCATTTTCTGACCCGGGCCCAGGCAAACGCCGCATTGGGTGCTTTTCTCGACATCAATGAAGAAGCCACGCTGGCCCAGGCGCGCACGGCCGACCTGGCACTGGCTGCAGGCACGGCCAGCGCACTGCAGGGTGTGCCGGTGGCGCACAAAGATATTTTTGTGACCCGGGATTTCGTCACCACGGCCGGCTCCAAAATGCTGACCGGTTATCGCTCGCCGTTTGACGCCACCGTGGTGGCCAACCTGGCCCAGCAGGGCGTGGTGACCTTGGGTAAGCTCAATTGCGATGAATTTGCCATGGGCTCGGCCAACGAGAACTCGGCTTTTGGCCCTGTCAAAAATCCGTGGGACACCACCCGCACACCCGGCGGCTCGTCCGGCGGTAGCGCGGCGGCGGTGGCAGCCCGGCTGGCACCGGCGGCCACCGGCACGGATACCGGCGGCTCGATTCGCCAGCCGGCCTCGTTTTGCGGCATCACCGGCATCAAGCCCACCTATGGGCGCGCCTCCCGTTATGGCATGGTGGCGTTTGCCTCCAGCCTCGATCAGGCCGGTCCCATGGCGCGCACGGCGGAAGACTGTGCTTTGCTGCTCTCGGCCATGTGCGGACCGGACCCGGACCGGGATTCGACTTCGCTGGATGTGCCCGCTGAAAATTTCAACCGTTCGTTGAACGAATCTATCGAAGGCTTGCGCATTGGCGTGCCGGCTGAATTTTTTGGTGAAGGCCTGGCCCCTGACGTGCGAGCCGCCGTGGATGCCGCCCTGAAGGAGTATGAAAAGCTGGGTGCCAAGCTGGTCCCCATCACGCTGCCCCGCACTGAACTGTCGATCCCGGTCTATTACGTGATCGCTCCGGCCGAGGCCTCCAGCAACTTGAGCCGCTTTGACGGTGTCAAGTTTGGCCACCGGGCAGAGAAATACGCCGACCTGGTCGACATGTACAAAAAGACCCGCGCCGAAGGTTTTGGCGATGAGGTCAAGCGCCGCATCATGATCGGCGCCTATGTGTTATCGCACGGTTATTACGATGCTTACTACCTGCAGGCGCAAAAAATCCGTCGCATGATTGCCGATGATTTTAAGCAGGCCTTTAAAGAGTGCGATGTGATCGCCGGACCGGTGGCGCCCACGGTCGCCTGGAAACTGGGCGATAAAAGTGACGATCCGGTGGCCAGCTATCTGGCTGACATCTTCACCTTGCCGGGCTCACTGGCCGGCTTGCCCGGCATGAGCATTCCGGTCGGCTTTGGCGCTGGCCACATGCCGGTGGGCATGCAACTGATCGGTAATTATTTGCAAGAGGCCAAGTTGCTCAACGTGGCACATCGCTTCCAGCAAGCCACCGACTGGCACGCCGCCAAGCCCGAAGGATTTTGAACATGAATGCATTTGTTGAAACCAGCAACCCGGCCCGTGCCGGAATCAAATCACCGCTGGTGATGGGCTACGAGGTGGTGATCGGGTTCGAGACCCACGCCCAGCTCTCCACCCAGTCCAAAATTTTCAGTCGCGCCGCTACGGCGTTTGGCGCCGAACCCAACACGCAGGCCTGCGCGGTGGACCTGGCCTTGCCCGGCACCCTGCCGGTGATGAACAAGGGCGCGGTGGAGCGCGCCATTCAGTTTGGTTTGGCAATCGGTGCGCATGTGGCCCCAAAAAGTATTTTTGCCCGCAAGAACTACTTTTACCCGGATCTGCCCAAGGGCTACCAGATCAGTCAGTTTGAAATACCGGTGGTGCAGGGCGGCGAGATTGAATTCTTTTTGGGTGACCAGAAGATGTCGGTGCGCCTGGAACGGGCTCACTTGGAAGAAGACGCCGGCAAGTCACTGCACGAAGACTTTGTGGGCCAGACCGGCATTGACCTGAACCGGGCTGGCACGCCCTTGCTGGAGATCGTGACCCAGCCCGACATGCGCTCCAGCGCCGAAGCCGTGGCCTATGCCAAAGAACTGCACAAGATCGTGACCTGGATCGGTATTTGCGATGGCAACATGCAGGAAGGCAGCTTCCGTTGCGACGCCAACGTGTCGGTGCGCAAACCGGGCGAGCCCTTGGGCACGCGCCGCGAGGTCAAGAACCTCAACAGCTTCAAGTTCATGCAACAAGCCATTGACTATGAAGTGCGCTGGCAGATTGAGCAGATTGAAGACGGTCATGCCATTCAGCAGGCCACCGTGCTGTTCAACCCCGATACCGGCGAAACCCGTGCCATGCGCACCAAGGAAGACGCCGCCGATTACCGCTATTTCCCCGATCCAGATCTGCCGCCACTGGTGATTGCGGATGAATGGGTGGCGCGCGTGCGCGCCGAGATGACGGAGTTGCCGCGTGTCATGGCGCAGCGGTTTGTGGCTGATTACGGACTCTCGGACTATGACGCGAGCGCCTTGACGCAAAGTCGAGCGATGGCCGCTTATTTTGAAGCCGCGGCCAAAGCCTGCGGCCAACCGAAGCTCGTCAGCAACTGGATCATGGGTGAAGTGTCACGGCGGCTGAATACGGGCGAGATCGTTATTGAGGGATGCCCGGTCAGTGCACTTTACCTGGCCGCACTGATCAGCCGTATTGCTGACGGCACCATCTCCAACAACGCCGCCAAGCAAGTGTTTGACAAGCTGTGGCTGGAAGGCGTTGGCGATAACTCATTGAGCGCGTCCGCTAGCGAGGGGGGACAGACAGCGTTGAATCGAGTCGACCAAATTATCGAGGCCGATGGCCTCAAGCAGATGAATGACTCCGGCGAGTTGGAGAAAATCGTGGACGATGTGCTGGCTGCCAATCCGAAAAATGTCGAGGAATACAAAGCCGGCAACGGCAAGGCGCTGAATGCGCTGGTGGGCCAGATCATGAAGGGCAGCAAAGGCAAGGCCAATCCGCAGCAAGTGAACGATCTGCTGCGCCAAAAACTGGATTGATTCTGCCTCAGGCGGCCGCCAACTTGCGCGTCAGCGCATTTTGCTGGCCGCGGCTGGGGGAGCCGGTGCATGCAGGGCCCAAAGCTGCTTCAGGCGCACCAACTCTTCGTCAAAGTTCGCATTGACACGTTTGATCTCCGCGTCCTGATCGGCAATGAAACGCTGCTGGATCGCCAGGCTCTGGGCGACCTCATTTATTTGGAGTCGTACCGATGGTGGCGCTTTGCTTGGGTCGCGTTTGTAAAACTCCATCTCATCCAAAGCGGCCGTACGCTGGCGCTGTAGTTCTTCAATCCGGGTAATCGCGGCTTGCCGCACCACCCCGATCTGGGCCAGTGCAGCGACACGTTCCTTGTCATGGATGACCTTGTTGGGGTAGCGGGTCAGCAGTGCCCGCTCGCGCCGTTTTTCTTCATTCAGGCGGGCCCGCTCTTCCTGTTCCTCTTTGTCTCTGGCCTCCAGATCAGCGTGCTCCTTGAGGGTCAGGTTGGGCCCCACCCTGGCCTTCAGCGTGCCGCTGGGATTGAGCAGCTTTTGCTCACGGTCGCTGCACTCGGCAATGGGGCGGTCAGAGGTCAGCTTGCGACCCCGGGCGTCGGTGCAGGTGTAGATGCCCTGCGTGGTCGTTGTCTCCGCGTGCGTCAATGTTACGCCTGACAGGCTGGTCAGCAATAGGCCTGTGACAGCGTGTTTTAAAGCGCCCCCCGCATCCCGAGTAGACCTGAACATGTTTAGCCTTCTTCTACGCCATAGCGTTGACGGTAAGCCAGAACGCGCTGATGGTCGATGGCCGAGCCACCTGCGCTGTGTTGTTCGAGATACTGCATCAAATCCGCCAGCTTCGCAATTGAACACACCTGCAAGCCGAGCTGATTTTTGACATATTGCACGGCGCTGTGTTCCACATCCAGGCCATCTTCCGTCGCTTTTTCCTGCCGGTCCAGCGCGATCACCACCGCGTGCGCCGTCGCCCCGGCGCTGCGGATGATGCCGATCGATTCACGTACCGCCGTGCCGGCCGACATCACGTCGTCCACAATCAGCACGCGTCCTTTGAGCGGCGCGCCCACCAGCGTACCGCCCTCGCCATGGGCTTTGACTTCCTTGCGGTTGTAGGCAAACGGCACGTTGCGCCCGAGGCGCGCCAACTCGACGGCCAGTGCCGCGCCGAGCGGAATGCCCTTGTAGGCCGGGCCAAAAATCATGTCAAATTCAATGCCGCTCTGCAGCAGGCGCTGCGCATAAAATTGCGCCAGCCGCCCGAGTTTGGCACCATCGTCAAACAGACCGGCGTTGAAAAAGTAGGGGCTGATACGGCCCGACTTGATCTTAAACTCGCCGAAACGCAAGACACCGCAATCCACCGCAAACTGCACAAAATCCTGGGCCAGCACATCTTGCGGCGGGGTTGGTCCAGATTTTGTTGCGACACTTATCGACATGGGAAATTCCTTGTTTAAATTGACCAGCCTCAACCTCAACGGTATCCGCTCCGCCACCACCAAAGGCCTCGAAGCCTGGCTGACTAAAGTCAAACCTGATTGTATTTGTGTGCAAGAGGTCAAAGCGCAGGCGGCCGATGTGCAAGGCCGGTTTGAAGCATTGGCCGGACTCCAGGGCCATTTTCACTTTGCCGAGAAAAAGGGCTATTCCGGCGTTGGCATCTACACCCGGCAGGAACCCAGCGACGTCATTGTTGGCCACGGCTCCCCTGAGTTTGACTCGGAGGGCCGCTATGTGGAACTGCGTTTTGACACCCCGAGCGCCAAAAAATCGATCATCAGCTGTTATTTTCCCAGCGGTTCCTCCGGGGAAGCGCGCCAGCAGGCCAAGTTCCGCTTTCTGGCCGAGTTGTATCCGCACCTGACGCAGCTCAAGGCCGGGCGCGAGTTCATCTTGTGCGGTGACGTGAACATCGCGCACCAGGAGATCGACTTGAAAAACTGGAAAGGCAATCGCAAGAACTCCGGCTTTTTGCCCGAAGAGCGGGCCTGGATGACCCAGTTGCTGGACGAGGCCGGTCTGGTCGACGTCTACCGCCAGTTGCAACCTACCGCCACCGACGCCGCTTACACCTGGTGGAGCAACCGGGGTCAGGCCTATGCCAAGAACGTCGGTTGGCGGTTGGACTACCACTTGGCGACCCCCGCGCTGGCCGCCTCGGCGCGCCTGGAGTCGATCTACAAAGACGAGAAGTTTTCAGACCACGCGCCTATCACGATTGACTACGCTATGTAATTAATAGCTACTTGCGCAGGGTGGACGAGGGCTGGAGGCTTATTTGACTGAGATTGTTGCCGAAAAAGCAAATGTCTTCCTGTCTGCGTCCCACCCGCTCAGGCTTTCTTGATCCACGCGGTGCACCAGCCCTTGGCGGTCACACGCTTGCCCGGGAATATCTTGCAGCCACCGGCTGGATCACCCGACTGGCCCAGGTAATTACCGCAGTTGCTGCAGTCGCTGCCCGCAACAAAATTCGGGAACTTGACCTTGTCGGCGCGAGCGGCGTCCTCGACGTAGCCGAGCGCCAGGGCTGAAGCCTCCTTCTCGTCAAGCATCGGCAGGCTGCCGGTCATGGCCGGTGCCGGCATCGATGCTGGCGCCGGCGCGGTCGCTGGCGGCGCCGGGGGCGTATTCGCTGGCGCAGGAGGCGGCGGCTCATTTTTGGGTGAGCAGGCGGCGAGCAGCGCGACACCTGCCAAAGGCATAATTTCGATAAAGCGGCGACGCGTGGCTTGGGTAGGCATGGCGATTCCCTCCGTTGGATGAATGGGATTGGGCACCCCGGGTTGGGGTCACTTCAGTTTCATCGGCGCCAATATAGGTGAGACTTGCTCGCTCGTCTTTGCGTTTACGCATAGTCGGATGCCGAACCTCTGTGCCTGGAGGCTGTCATGCAAAATGAGAAGTTTTCAGGCTGCGCGCCGATCCGTCTTGACTATGCTATTTAATTAATAGCTGCTTGCGCAATGCGAACGGGGGCTAGAGGCTGAAAACTTATATATATGCTGCAGTATCAAACTATTCCCGTCACCGCCTTCCAGCAAAACTGCTCCATTGTCTGGTGCGATGAAACCTTGCAGGCCGCCGTCATCGACCCCGGTGGCGATCTCGACCGTTTGCTCGCCGAGGTCCAGCGCCGGGGGCTGACGCTGACGCAGATCTGGCTAACCCATGCCCACATTGACCATGCGGGGGGCACCGCCGAGCTGGCGCAAAGCCTCAAGTTGCCCATCATCGGGCCCCATCCAGCGGATCAGTTCTGGATTGATGGCCTGCCCGAGCAGAGCAAGATGTTTGGCTTTCCCCCTTCCGAGGCGTTCACTCCCACGCGCTGGCTGTTTGACGGGGATACGGTCACCGTCGGTCACTGCACGCTGGCGGTGCGCCACTGCCCCGGCCACACCCCCGGCCATGTGGTGTTTCATTCACGAGAAACAGGGCGCGCTTTTGTCGGTGATGTGCTGTTTGCCGGGTCGATTGGCCGTACCGATTTTCCGCAGGGCGACCAAGATACGCTGATTGCCAGCATCGTCCAGCGCCTGTGGCCCATGGGCGACGAGACGGTCTTTATACCCGGTCATGGCCCGGAGAGCACGTTCGGGCAAGAGCGTCAAACCAACCCTTATGTGCGCGGGACCTGAGACGCCACCCGCGCGGATTGAAATAAGACAAGCCTGAAACATTAGAAAGATGTATCAGGATGTATCTAAAATATTGTCAGCCCGCTGGAACTCCTGTAACTTCAGGCGCGATTTGATCGTCGGCCGGCGATCTTTTCCCTGTATTTAAAAATGCGTCGAGTCCCGTGCGGGTTCGCTTCCCCGAGAAACCTGTTTTATGCATTCACACCTTGCGGAGTCCCTGAATTGAAAAGCTTGCTAGCGCTGCTGCTGTCTTTGCTGGCAAGTTTTCCTGGTGCTGGAGCCTTGGCTGCGCCCGCTGGCCCGGCCATCGCCAGTCCGGCGGTGGCGTTTTATTACGGGGCCAATCCGCCGTGGAACGAACTGCAGGCCTTTGACATTGTGGTGGTGGACCCCGGCCATGTACCCGACCCGAAACTGCCTGCGCTCCCCCACACCCGGCTGGCCGCCTATGTGGCATTGGGAGAGGTGCAGCCGTCGCGCCCTTATGCCAGTGCGATTCCCAAGACCTGGTTGCGCGGAGAAAACAAGGACTGGGGCAGCCGCCTGATTGACCAGTCCCGGCCGGAGTGGCCCCGGTTTTTTACGGACAACATCATTACGCCGCTCTGGAACAGCGGCTACCGGACGTTCTTTCTGGACACGCTGGACTCCTACCAGCTGTTTGCCAAAACCCCTGCGGAAAGAGCGCTTCAGGAGGCCGGCATGGTCGCGGTGGTGGATGCCCTCAAGCAGCGCTACCCGCAGGCAAAACTGATTTTCAATCGGGGCTTCGAGATTTTGCCCCGCACCCATGCGCAGGTAGAGGCGGTGGTGGCCGAGTCACTCTTTCAGGGCTATGACGCAGGCAAAACCCGTTACACCACGGTGCCGGAAGCCGATCGAGAGTGGTTGTTGGGGCAATTGCAGCGGGCGCGGGACGAGTTTCGGTTGCCGGTGATCGCGATTGATTACGTCCCGTCCGCCAAACGAGAACTCGCCCGCGAGACCGCGCGCCGGATCACGGCGTTGGGCTTTATTCCCTGGGTCGCGACGCCGGATCTCACGACGCTGGGGGTAGGCGCGATCGAGGTCATGCCACGGCGGGTGCTGGTGGTGCACAGTCCGTTGCGAGATGAGTATGAGTTGCCCGAGATTGTTCCGGCACGCTTGCTCGCGATGCCGCTCAATTACCTTGGTTACGTGCCGGAGTATGTGGATTCACATCATCTGCCAGCATATGACCTGGCGGGCCGCTATGCGGGTGTGGTGATCTGGCTGACCAAGGACGCCGAGGCCCGCGAACGCCAGAAGCTGGTGTCGTGGCTTGAAAAACAAGTGCAAAAACAAGTGCCTTTCGCGCTGATGAACCCGCCAAGTTCCTTGCTTGATAGCGCGTTCGGAAAATCCCTGGGCTTGACGCTCAAGTCGCCACCGAAGACTGCTGCGCCGATTGGCATCAGCCAGCAGGATGCGCTGATGGGTTTCGAGCGGCCACCACGACCGGAACTCGATGATTTTTTTGCGTTGTCCCTCTCCGGTGGTCGCCCGTTGCTGACGCTGAAGCGTGGCGAGGATCAGCAAGTCGCTGCAGCCTTGATGCCTTGGGGCGGCTTCGTTATGGATCCGTATGCGGTGGCCTCGTTACCTGGTGACAACGGAAATCGATGGGTGATTGACCCCTTTGGTTTCCTGCGACAGGCCTTGCAGTTGCCCGATATGCCGGTGCCGGACGCCACCACTGCGACCGGGCGGCGGATGCTCATGGTACATATGGACGGCGATGGCTTTGTCAGCCGATCGGAATTGCCGGGCAATCAGTTGGCGGGGGAAGTGGTGCGTGACCGGGTCGTCAACAAGTACCCCGTTCCGATGACCATCTCGGTAATTGAAGCGGAGCTTTCCCCCAAGGGCTTGTACCCGGGTTTGTCCAGCACCGCCGAGAAAGCCGCCCAGGATATTTTCCGTGCGCCTAACGTTGCCATCGCGTCCCACAGTTACTCACATCCCTTTGTCTGGCGCAAGGCAAATGCCAGCGATGGAAATGAGGGCTACAACCTGCGCCTGCCAGGCTACCGCTTTGATCTGCAGCGAGAAATCGAAGGCTCGATACGCTACATCGAAGACCGACTCGCTCCCGTGGGCAAAAAGGTGGAGATGTTTTTTTGGACCGGCGACTGCATTCCCGGCAGTGACGCGCTGGCCTTGACCCGGAAATTGGGGGTGCTCAACCTGAACGGTGGCGACACGGTGGCGACCCGCTCGGCGCCCACCGTCTCCCAGGTGGAAGGCTTGGGCGTGCCGCGTGAGGGTGGCTTTCAGGTCTACGCGCCCAACCAGAACGAGAACGTCTACACCAACGAGTGGAAAGGTCCGTTTTATGGTTTTGAGCGCGTGATTGAGACGTTTGAATTTACCGAAACACCGCGTCGCCTTAAGCCGATCGATATTTACTTCCATACCTACCTCACCACCAAACTTGCAGGCATGAAATCGCTGGACAAGGTGTTTGCCTATGCCATGGCGCAGGAAACCACTCCAGTGTTTGTGTCCGACTATGCGCGCCAGGTGCTTGACTTTCAGAGTCTGGCCATCGCGCGGACCCCCAGCGGCTGGCGGGTGCGGGGTGCTTCAAATCTGCGCACGCTGCGGTTACCGGTGTCGATGGGTTTTCCTGATGTGCAAAAAAGCCAGGGCATCGCCGGCTACCGCGCCGGGCCGGTTGATAGTTACATCCACCTTGGCAACGATACCGCCGAGTTGGTGTTGCGCGCCACCGAGTCCGCAACGCCCCGGCTGCTCTCCGCTAATGCCAGGGTTGAAAGTTTTGAATTTACCCCAGAGGGTCAGCGATGGCATCTGCTGGGGAATGTGCCCCTCAAATTCACGCTGACCCATGCGGACGCCTGTCGTGTACGCGCTGGCGGCCACGACCTCACGCCGACCCGGCGCGCGGCTAATTTGTCTTACTACGAACTCAAGTCCCATGCTGCCAGACCGCTCGAAGCGATATGCCGGTAACGACGGGGAGATCCCCCGTCTGGTGCTGGCTTCCAACTGGCAGTTGCTGTTGGTCGCGCTGCTGGTGCTGGCCTTGCTGGTGGTGATTTTCCCCCGCAAGGTTTTGGTCGAAAAACTGTATGAGCAGGAAACGCTGGACGAGTTGACGCTGTCCTACATTCAAAACCTGTACCGTGCCGATGCCAAGAATGCAGACATCGCCATCCTGCTGGCCAAAGCGCAACAAAACGAGTTGAATATCAAAACGCTGGAATCAATGCTTCTGCCATTCGTCAACTCGGAGGATGCGCGTCAACGCACCGAAGCCCGCATGATCTTGACCACAGCCTATGAGAAGGCCTGGGCGACCCAGCCGGACGCGCGGGAGCGGGCGCGTTTAAAAACCAAATTGACAGAAATGCTGCAAAAAGTTGTGGCGGAAAAAATTCCGGAGCGACTCGCCCGGCTCTTTGCCGGCGCGGCGTTTGAGCTGGATTTACCGCGCCTGGGACTTGCTTTTCTTGAGCAAATCGAAGTCGGACATGCTGCCAAGACACTTGAAAAATATGGCCAAGAAGCACTCGGGCAAGGCGATTACGGCGTGGCCGCCGAGTATTTTTTGATGGCACGGGATCAGACCAGTGACCGTGATGAAGCCCGACGTCTATTCCTGAAGGGCATTGGCGCCCTCATGGCGGCTAGCCGGTTCAGGCAGGCCATGCTGGCCGCTGACCAGCATCTGGGCAATCTGGAGCGTGACCCTGCAACGCTGCGTTATCTGGCCCGCGCCGCACTGGCTGCGGGAGAGCCCGCCCAGGCCGCAAACTACGCCCGCCGACTGGTTTTTCAGGCGGATAAGGCTGCGGGCACACCATGAAGGTCAAGTTACTGCTGGCCTGCATGGCCTACGCCGGATTTTCACCAACACAGGCGAGCGAGCTACCCGCGACGGGAACGGACTACTACTCCTTGCAGATTGCCAGCGGCAAAGATGCCAAGGCACTGGAAAAACTCTATCTGCGCTACGCCGAATTACCCTTTGTCCGGGTGGAGCGGCGTGGTGCGTTGTACGTTCTGCGTGCCGGTTTTTGGGCCGATCAACGTGCCGCCCGTCTGGCCGTGACCAATGCCCGCGTGGACGCCCCATTTATCCGGGTCGCCGCTTTTCGCCCGGAGGCCATCGTCCAGCGCAACTGGCATGACGGCGAGGCCTTGGCGGCAGCACCTGTCGCGCCCTCTGCGCCCATACCTGCCCGGCCAACACCGCCGCCCACAGTGGCACCCACGCAGCCAGCGGGCCCGCGCAAAGCACCTGGCGCTGCGCCGGACACTGACGTGATGCTTCTTCCTTTCAATCAGGAAGATTTTGTGCTGGCCTACGATGTGCTGCTCGGCAGTGGCGACTTGGCGCGGGCGTTTCAGGTGGCACGGCAAGCCGTGCAGCAGGCGCCCCAGGACAGTACCTGGCGCCGAAAACTGGCTCAAGTTGCCGAATGGACACAGCGCCCGGTGGTGGCGGCCGAGCAGTGGCGGGCCTTGTTTCAGCAGGGCGATCACTCCGAGGCGACGGTGTCGGCCGTGATCCGTCTGGCTCTTTTGCTGGATGACCCTTCGATTGCGCTGCAGGCGTGGGCGGTCCGGGCGCAACAGACCACGCTAACCACAGCGCAATGGGAAGATATTTTCGATCTCTATGAAAGCGCCGTAGAACCCGCGAAGGGTTCGCGTTTTTTTGAAGCGCAGTTCAGGCAGAAGAAAATTCCGCTGCTGCTGGAGTACGCGGCACGACTGGCAGAAAATGCCGGAGACGATGAGCGGGCCGGTACTTTGTACACGCAACGAGCCCAACTCGATCCGTTTTCAATGGATGTCGTTTTGCGTGCGGTGGTGAGCCTGATTCGCCGTGATCACATGCGCGAGGCGCTCAGCCTGATGCAGAACCATGAAGACAAAGTGCCTGCGGATGCGTCAGAGTTCTGGCGCTTGTTGAGCCAGGTGGCCTGGGAGTTGCGTGACTACGAGGCCGCACAGGGTGCTTATCAGCGCTTTGCCCAGACACCACAGGCCACGACGGCGGACTGGTCGCGACTGGTTTTTCTGGTGCGACAAAAACACCCGGCGCAGGCGGCTGGGTTAGCGCTGGACGCTTACCGTCGCTTCGGCGCCCTGGATCAGTTGGTGCTGGGTTTGGGGATTTACGCTGAAATGGGTGATTTTCAAGCGCAGGCGCGGGTCTTCAAGTCGCTTGACGCTGAAGCGCTGGCCGCAGCGGAACAGGAAGTGCGTTTTTTACTGATCCGTGCCCAGTATGAGCAGCGCCAGAAAAAGCCCGATCTCGCTTGGGTCGATTTACGCCGTGCGCTCCAGAAAAGCCCGGATGAGACGGAAGTCGTGCTGGCGTCGCTCTGGTTTCTCATCGACGAGGCCCGCGCAGACGATTTGGCGCTGGCACTGCGGCACTATGCTTCGCGGGCGGTCAATGACCCGGCTTACTGGCTCGCCTACGCCGCCGGCAATCAAGTGCTGGACCGCCACCGCGAAGCGGTCACCTGGTACGGCAAGGAGATTCGGCGCCATCCGGAAGATCCGTTGGTTCTGCTCAATTACGCCGACGCGTTGGAGCGCAGTCAGCGCGAAGGCATGGCGGAACGGGTGCGCCGTCATGCCTGGTTGACTTTGAAACAAAAATATCCGCATCCTGAAAACCTGCAGAACCTGGGCAAGAACCCGGATCTGCTGTCCCTGGTCCGGCTGGCGATCTTGAATCAGCCGGGCGATCCGGGCTTGCAACTGGTGCGCCAGTTGGCCCAGCAAATGAGAGGCTTGCCCACCGATCCGGCGGATGACGGGCAAACGATGGCGCTGGTACTGGGCTGGGCCATTACCAAGGAGCAGTTTGCCAATGCCCGTGCCTGGATGTGGTTGCGCTACGCACGGCAAAGCCAAACGGCGCCGCCGTTGTGGGGCGACTCGCAGGTGGCCTTGCAGTTGGGAGAGACGCAAACCATGGACCGTTTGCTGACCCGCAACAGCCAGGGCTTGCCCATTTACAACCGTTATGACACCGCCTATGCCCTGGGCCATGTGCAGCAGGCGCTGGACATTGGGTTCAAGGGCATGACCCAGCAGGATGGCGATGAACCCCTGCATGACCGGTTTCGCCAGCACGCGCCCCTGCACGCCAACTACATTCAACTGAAAGCGGTCAGTGATGACCTGGGATCGCTGGAGCAGCAGAATGTTCGCTTGGGCTCGGTGGTGAGTCAAGGTCTTCAATGGGAGGCGCGCCTGGTGCCGCATCCCAAGTTGCACGTCATTCTGGGCTGGTCGCGCATGGGGCAATCCAGTGATGACACGAGCGACGCAACCACGGCCAATCCCATCAACACGGTGGCCGCCCCAACGTCAGATCGTTTGAACAGCGTTGAGGCCCGTTGGTTGGGTGAACGCGGCGAGAGCAGTCTGACGCTGTTCCGCCGCCATGAATTGCAGGGCAACAACGGCCTGCGTTTGAGCCAGACCCTGCAGTGGGGTAGCCGAATCAATCTGGAGGCCGGGCTGGATTACCGCGCAGACTCGACCTTGAGCCTGCCTCTTCAGGTTTTTGGTTACGAAACCGGTTTGCACGCCAGCCTCAACTACACCTTGGGCAAGCGCGAATACCTGCGCATCGCCCCGCGGGTGACCCGCTACTACACACAGTTTGGCGACTATCTGGGCAGCGGTCGCATCCTCGAGTTGGAAGCGGGTTATCGCATCCGCACCGAGTACCCGGACTGGCGCGTGCGAACCTTTGCGACCTATCAGCGTGCCTCGCATGAGGGCGGTGTCGGTCACGCTTTCAAAACAACACTTTCGCCCAGTGTGCAGACAGCAATTGACAACGGAAGCTTCGACCCGGTGGCCTTCCTCATCCCGGAAGGCAATACCACCTGGGGCGCCTGCGTGAGCATGGGCGAAAACCTGGCGGGGCAAAACCTGCAGACGGTATACAGCCGCGCCTGGCGACCGTTTGTGGATTTTTGCCTCAGCCATAATACCGCCGGCAGCGAGGGCTACACCGGCATCCTGGGCATGGCCGGGTCACTGACCGGTGAAGACCATCTGTCCGTGCAGTTACAAAACAGCGAGGGTTACGTGTCTGGCGGCGGCATGACCCGCTCATTGGCGATCCGTTACCGACACTATTACTAGGAATCCCCGATCATGAAGAACATTAAAAACATACTGCTCTGCCTTGCGGCGCTCCTGATGGCGGGTTGTGCCACCAGCATCCAATCCACGGTCGACCCCGACGTGCTGGATACGCAGGCCAAGTGGGCCTTGCTGCCCATTGCCAACAACACGGACACGCCCCAGGCTGCCCTGTCGGCCGAGGCCATGCTGGAGCATCAGCTGCGCCGTCGCGGTATCACCACGCTGTTGCATTACCCGGCCATGCTGTCGCGTGACAGCCTGTTTGAACCGACGGAACGCAAAGTGAGCGAGGAGGCGCAGCAGTGGGCGATCGAGCAGGGTGCCCGCTTTGCCTTGACCGGGAGTGTGGAGGAGTGGCGCTACAAAGTGGGGATAGATGGAGAGCCTGTCGTCGGTGTCACGCTCAAAGTGATTGATCTGACCAGCGGGCGTGTGGTGTGGAGTGCCTCCGGGGCGAAAAGTGGCTGGAGCCGCCAAGCGCTTTCTGCCGTGGCGCAGGCCCTGCTCGCGGATTTGCTCGGCAGTTTGTAACTGCTCTCCGGCCAATCCAACTCGTAACAAGGCCACATGCCACGGTTTGATTTTTCAGGTTTTTTCAAGCGCATCACAGGCGGGAATGCCCTTGCGCCGGAACAGGTGACGGGTTGGGCGCAGTGGCTGGAGGTGGCCCTCATTCCCTGGGTTGCGATTGGGCTGGCCTGGCTGGCCCGGCCAGATGACCCACTGCTGGCCGACACGCTGTTTCCCTGGTTGTGGTTTGCGCCCGTATTGATTGCCCTGCGCTATGGTGTGCTGCCGGGCCTGCTCGGCAGCCTGCCGATGTTGCTCAACTGGTTGTTGGCCGATCATTTTGGGGTGGTGCCGAAAGATTTTTCGCCTGAGTATTTTTTTGGCGGCGGCTTGCTGGTTCTGGTGTGCGGTGAATTCAGTGATGTCTGGCGCGACCGGAATTTACGCATGGAGGAAACCTATCTTTATGTGACCGAGCGTTTGTCCCGGCTCACCAAACGGCACCTGCTGCTGAACCTGTCGCATGATCGGCTGGAGCAGGAAATGCTGGCCCGTCCAGGCTCCTTGCGCGATGCCCTGGCCCGGCTGCGCTCCATCGCCATCGAGCGCAGCCAGGACCAACTGCCCATGCCGGGCGCGGCCGGTTTGCTGCAACTGTTGTCCCAGTATGTGAACATCGAATCGGCGGCACTCTACACTGTGGAGGAGCGGGGTTCCAGTCTGGTTTTGGGGGCGCTGGTCACCCGCGTAGGGGATCCCGCCACGCTGACCCCCAATGACGAATTGCTGCGCCTGGCACTGGAGTCGCGCAGTCTCGCCCATATTGCCAGCCAGGATGTCAGCCTGGAGAGCCAGAGCAAACAGTTGGTGGTCGCGCCCCTGGTGGCCGGCAACGACACACTGATTGGCGTTCTGGCGGTCACACGCATGCCATTTTTCTCGCTCAATCTGGAAAACTTGCAAATGATGTCGGTCATCTTGGCCTACTACGCCGACAACATTCGCCATGCGCCTGACGTGCGCCGTGTTCAGGAGCGTCTGCCGACCATGCCGGCACTCTTCGCCGAAGAACTGGTCCGCATGATGCTGATGCAGAAAAAAGTCGGAATTCCAAGCCATATTGTGGTGATGGCGTTTGGCGGCACCCAGCGTGAAGAGATTCCGGCCGAGTTCTTGCGCATCAAACGCGGACTCGATCTCTATTGGCAAACCCAGGTCAATGGCCAACCCGTGATTGCGGTGTTGATGCCATTTGCATCACACGCTTCCAAGGATGGGTTTTTGCAACGCATCGAAGACTGGCTCATGGGCCGCTTTGGAGGCAACTTCGACTCACTTGGCATCCATTTGCGGCCGATCGATTTTGCCCTGGAAGATCCGCTGGAAGTTCTGACGGAGCTCACCAAGGAGTAAGCACCGCATGACTTCAATTTATTGGGCCTGGGGTGCCGTTCTGGCTGAACTGGGCATTTTTTTGAGCCCGCTGGTCATTTCCAACAGCATCCCGGCTTTTGTGGGCGTCTTGACGGCGCACACCTTGGCCTGCGCGATTGTCGCCAGCAGCACCTATCTCATGTTGCCAGCGCGCTTTCAGCAACCGCGCGCGATGGTGTGGTTGTTGATGTTCGATTTTGCATTTGTTGCCCCGGTCGTCGGCGCGGTGGGCATGCTGTTTTTGGTACGTTTCACGATGCGCCAGGCCGCTGACAAGTCACGTCTTGCAGTGCCTGTTTCCGTGGATTTGCCCGAGTACGACGTCCAGGGCAAAGATGTCAACCGAAGTGGGCAAGGCGCCATCCGCTCGCGATTGGGGTCGAATGTGCCGGGAGAGATTCGCATGCAGTCGCTGCTGACGCTGCAAGCGGTGCCCAATCGGGTGTCCAACCCCATTCTCGAAGACCTGCTGGGCGATAGCACCGATGACGTTCGACTGGTCGCCTTCGGCATGCTCGACGCGGAAGAGAAAAAACTTTCCGTGCACATTCAACGCGAGCGCGAGGCTTTGCTCGGTGAGCTGACGCTGGAGCAGCGCTACACCTGTTTACGCCATCTGGCCGAGCTGCATTGGGAATTGATTTACGCATCGCTGGCGCAAGGTGAACTGCGCAACCACATTCTGGGGCAGGCCCGTCAGTACCTTGACGCGGCATTGGCGTTGGGATTGCCGCCCAATTCGGGGCTTCTGTTCCTGAAAGGCCGCCTCCTGCTGGCCCAAGGCGAGATAGAAAATGCCGAAGCCGCGCTCCAGCAGGCGGTGGCGTTGGGGCAGCCCAAAACTTCGGCCTTGCCGTACTTGGCCGAAATGGCCTTCAAGCGGCGCGAGTTTGGGCGGGTGAAACAGCTCATGCAGCAACTTGTTGAACTCAATGTGGCCTCCCGAACCCGGGCCATTGCCGATTTTTGGACCCAAAGCGATAACGTGAGCAACTTCAGTGACCGTCGCTACCTGCCCCATATCTAAACCCACGCTGCCGCGCGCTGACAGCGTGGATGTGCTGCTCTTGCTTGAAGGAACTTTTCCTTTCGTGGCAGGCGGGGTCTCGAGCTGGGTCAATCAGATCATTAGAGGCTTTCCCGAGCTGCGCTTTGGCGCCATTTTTTTGGGGAGCCGGCCAGAAGACTATGGCGACATGCGCTATGCCTTGCCTGACAACCTGGTTCATCTGGAGACCGCTTATCTGTTTGAAAAGCAGGAAAACCCGCCGGTCATGCCCGTCAAGCCCCCGGCCGACACCATGCCCATGGTGGAGCGCATGCACGGGTTGTTTGAAACGGATGCGAAACACCCGAATTGCATGCGCTTATTTTCCGGACTGATGAACGAGGCGGGCCCGGATGGCAAGATTAGCCATGAGGTGTTTCTCTACAGCAAAGCGGCGTGGGATTTCATCAAGAAAAGCTACCGCCGTCGCAGCACCGACCCCTCCTTTGTGGACTATTTCTGGACCATCCGCAATATCCACACGCCGTTTTGGCGTCTGCGGGCCGTTGCGCTTCGCTGCCCCGAGGCGCGGATCTATCACTCGGTTTCCACCGGCTATGCCGGCATTCTCGGTGTGCTGCTCAAGCATCGCAACAAAAAACCTTTCATGCTCAGCGAGCATGGCATTTACGTCAAAGAACGCAAGATTGACCTCTACCAGGCCCAGTGGCTCAAGGACAACCGCAGCGTGTTTGAGCGCGACCCTTCCCGCGTCAGCTACTTTCGGCAGTTGTGGATTCGGTTTTTCGAGCACCTGGGTTATGTGACCTACCAGGCGGCCGATGACATCCTGGCGCTGTATGAGGCCAACCGCCAGCGCCAGTTGCTGGACGGCGCGCCGCCGGAGCGAACAGCCAACATTCCGAACGGCATCGACATTGCGCGATTTGCGCCCTTGCGCGCGTTACGACCGGCGACGCCGCCGCCGATCCTGTGCCTGATCGGGCGCGTGGTGCCGATCAAGGACATCAAGACATTCATTCGGGCCATGCGCACGGTGACCAATCATCTGCCCAGTGCCGAAGCCTGGATTGCGGGACCGGAAGATGAATCGCCCGAGTACGCCAGAGAATGCCGTGAGCTGGCAAACCAGCTTGGGTTGGGGGACAAAGTGAAGTTTTTGGGCTTTCAGCAGCTCACCGAGTTGCTGCCCAAGGTGGGGCTGGTGGTGCTGAGTTCCATCAGCGAAGCCTTGCCGCTGGTGATCCTGGAAGGTTATGCCGCCGGCGTGCCCACGCTCGCCACCGATGTGGGTTCTTGCCGGCAGCTGGTGTTTGGCCTGCCGGGTGAGGACGAAGCGCTGGGGGCCGCCGGCCGGGTCGTGCGCATCGCCGACCCCGAGGCGCTGGCGCAAGCCGCGCTGGAGCTGCTGACCGACCCGCAGGAATGGCAGCGGGCCAGTGAGTCCGCCATCAAACGGGTTGAAAAATACTATGCCCAGCACCTGATGTTTGACCGCTACCGTGCGCTGTACGAGAAGAACTTTCAATGGCAGGCATAGGCTTCGAGTTACGCAAGCTACTCAAAAAGCAGACCTACGCCGGCCTGATTCAGGCTTATGCTTTTGCCGGCATCATCAGCTCGGGCCCTTGGGTCTTGTCGATCATCGGCATCATGCTGATTGGCCTGTTCAGCATGGGCGTGGTCTTTCCCAAAGTCGCCATCGCGCAGTTTCAGGTCACGGTGACCTACTTGTTCCTGATTTCGCTGATCTCCACCGGCGTCGTCCAGTTGTCGTTCACGCGGTTTGTGGCTGATCGGACCTTTGCCAAGGACGAAGCATCCATCCTGCCCAATTTCAATGGACTGATTCTGGCCGCCATGAGCCTGAGCATCGTGCTCGCTTTGCCGTTTGTGATTTTTTTGTTTCCGGAGCAGACCGTGCTGTACCGGCTTCTTTTTGTGATGGGGCTGGCGGTGATGTCGGCGATCTGGATCGCCACCGTGTTCCTGACGGGCATGAAGCATTACCGCGCGATCGTGCTGATTTTCTTTCTGGGCTATGGCGCCACACTCGGGCTGGCCATGCTTTTTCGGCAATCGCTGGGCATGGATGGACTGCTGTTGGGGTTTGTGCTGGGCCACTACCTGTTGCTGATGGGCATGATCTGGCTGGTTTACCGCCATTACCATTCTGATCGCTTCATCGCCTTCGACATCTGGAAGTCCGGCGCCATGTACCGCAGCCTGATGCTGGCCGGCTTTCTTTTCAATCTGGGGGCCTGGATCGACAAGCTGATGTTCTGGTATTTCCCCGCCACTGGCCAGCAGGTGATTGGCCCCCTGCACGCGTCGGTCATTTACGATTTCCCGATTTTTCTTTCATACCTTTCAGTCATCCCGGGCATGGCTATTTTTCTGGTCCGGATTGAAACCGACTTTGTCGAGTACTACGTCAAGTTCTACGATGCCGTGCGCGAAGGCGCCACCCTTGATTTCATTGAGCGCATGCGAAACCACATGGTGTACCACGTGCAACGGGGCCTGTTCGACATCGCCAAAATCCAGACCATTGCGGTGCTGATCACGTTTGCGCTGGGCGGCGTCTTGCTGGAGTGGCTTGGTATTTCAAAGCTGTACCTGCCGCTGCTGTACATCGACGTGGTGGGGGCGGCCTTGCAGGTGGTCTTGCTGGGGATTTTGAATGTGTTGTTTTATCTGGACCAGCGCCGCGCCGTGGTCTTGCTGACCGCCACGCTGCCGCTGACCAACATTTTGTTCACGACGATTTCGCTGCAACTCGGTGCAGCTTGGTTTGGTTATGGCTTTGCCCTGGCCATGTTGGTCACGGTCTTGCTCGGAATCTGGATTTTGAACCGCAAACTCGAAGCGCTGGAGTACCAGACCTTCATGCTGCAATAGCCTGGATGTTGCCGTTCTGCTATTAAATAAATAGCTGCTTGCGTAGGTTTTACGGGGGCTGCAAGCCTAAAAGGCTTGAAGTTTGAAAAATGGTGGTGTGCTAGCCTTTTTTGGCCCGCTCATATAGCGGCATCACTTTGGGCAGGTTCATTTCAATCTCCGAGATGCGGGAATTGCCTGACGGGTGGGTTGACAGCCACTGCGGTGGCGAGCCGTTGCTGGCGGCCCCCATTTTTTGCCATAAAGTGATACCGGCCCGGGGGTTGAAGCCCGCGCGGGCGGCCAGCTCCATGCCCACCAGGTCGGCTTCGGATTCATCGGTGCGGCTGAACTGCAAAGTCAGCAACTGGGCGCCGTAGTTGGTCACCGTTTGCCCGAGCTGGCCGAAACCAAACACCTGACTCAGCAAGCTGGCGCCGATGCCGGTGGCGGCGTTCTTTCCCATGCGCGCGCGGGCATGTTCGCGCAGGGCATGGGCGATTTCATGGCCCATCACCATCGCCACTTCGTCGTCGGTCAACTTGAGCTGATCCAGAATTCCGCTGTAAAACGCAATTTTGCCGCCCGGCATGCAAAAGGCGTTGATTTGCTTGCTCCCAATCAGGTTGACTTCCCAGCGCCAGTCCCGGGCGCGCGGGTTCCAGTCAACTGCAAAAGGGATGATCTTGCTGGCAATAGCGCGCAGGCGCACCACCTGGGGATGGTTTTTCGCGCCCAGTGCGTTTTTGCTGGCAGCTTCTTGCAGCATCTGGGCATATTGCTGAGTCGCGGAGCGTTCCACGTTGTCGGCCGGCACCAGCTGGCTGAACGCCGAGTTGCCGCCCACATCGACGCCATCGCGGGCCACGGCCACGGAAGTCGCCGCCGGCGAAAAAACCAGCAACAGCGTCAAACTGCTCAGAACAAATCGTTGCGGCAAACGAAGGGTGAAAGGTTGAAAGAGGTTCATGCGCGGCTTAAAAATTGAACAAGGCTGGGCGTATTATTCCCGCATGACATCAAGTGCACCCGACGCCAGCCAAATCAAGCCCACTTGGCTTGCTACTTTTAAAGTCTACCTGGAGCCGCCCACGGTGCGGATGCTGCTGCTGGGGTTTTCGGCCGGACTGCCCCTGCTGCTGGTGCTGGGCACCTTGAGCTTTTGGCTGCGCGAGGCGGGCATTGACCGCACCACCATCGGCTACCTGAGTTGGGTCGGTCTGGCCTACGCCTTCAAATGGGTCTGGGCGCCGCTGGTGGACCGGATGCCTATTCCGCTGCTGACGCGCTGGCTCGGGCGCCGGCGCAGCTGGCTGTTGCTGGCGCAACTGGCGGTGATGGCGGGCTTGGTTGCCATGTCGTTCAATGACCCCAAGCTGGCGCTGCAACCCGTGGTGTGGGGCGCCCTGGCGGTGGCTTTTGGCTCGGCCACGCAAGACATTGCGCTGGATGCGTTTCGCATTGAATCCGCCGATGTCGACCGTCAGGCGGCGTTGGCCGCGGCGTACCAAACCGGCTACCGTCTTGCCATGATCTGGGCCGGGGCCGGTGTGTTGTGGCTGGCCGCGCGGGCTGAGGTGGTCGGGTTGGCCAGCTACCAGCACGGGGCCTGGCAAACTGCCTACCTGGTCATGGCGGCCAGCATGTCGCTGGGCATGTTGACGGTGCTGCTGTCCCCCGAGCCGCTGCGCCGTCCGATGCCCGTGGCTAAAAATGCCGTTGAGTGGCTGCACGGCGCACTGGTGGAGCCTTTTTCAGATTTTTTACAGCGCTATGGCAGGCAGGCGCTGCTCATCCTGGCGTTGATCGCCATCTACCGCATCAGCGACGTGGTGATGGGCATCATGGCCAACCCGTTTTATGTCGACATGGGCTACACCAAGGACGAAGTGGCGGCCGTGACCAAGATTTACGGCGTCATCATGACCCTGGTCGGTGCTTTTATAGGCGGCGTGCTGTCGATGCGCCTGGGCGTCATGCGGGTGCTGATGCTGGGCGCGATCTTGAGCGCGGCCAGCAATCTGCTGTTTGCCTGGCTGGGCACCCTGGGACACGATGTGACGGCGCTCATCTTCGTGATCTCGGCGGACAACCTCTCCAGCGGCATCGCCTCGGCGGCGTTCATTGCATACCTCTCCAGTTTGACAAACCTCAACTACTCGGCCACCCAATACGCGATATTCAGCTCTGTGATGCTACTTGCCCCCAAATTTCTGGCGGGCTATTCGGGCCGCTATGTTGACGCTTTTGGTTATCAAAATTTCTTTGTCGCGACGGCCATGCTGGGTGCGCCCGTGTTGCTGTTGGTGTGGCTTGCCTCCAGGGTCAAACGCCAATAAAACAACCTTTGGCGTTTAGCGCCACCTCCTCCGCCGTGCCATGTCGCAGGATGCAAAAACCGCCCTTATGCCCGAACCTTGGCTGGGCGAAACCGATGTCTGGCTGCTAAGGGCCGGTCGGCATTTGCGGCCATGGGAAAAGCTGGGTGCGCATCCCTGCAGCCGGGGCGGTCTGGCCGGCACCGCCTTTGCCGTTTGGGCCCCGAATGCCCGGCAAGTCGCCGTGGTCGGGGATTTCAACCACTGGGATGCCCGACAACATCTGATGCAGCACCGCGGCGAGTGCGGCGCCTGGGAGATTTTTGTCCCGGGCGTGAGCGAGGGCGCCCTGTACAAGTTTGCGGTGCTGGGGGCGGATGGCCAGCAGGTCCTCAAGACCGACCCTTACGCCCTGCGCATTGAGCGCGGTTCCGGGCGAGCCTGCGTGGTGATGGCGCTGCCCGCGCCGGTACTGTCGCCGCCCGGGCAGCGGGCCCAGGCCAACGCCTTGAATGCCCCCATGGCCATTTATGAAGTGCATGTGGGTTCATGGCGGCGCCCCGACGGCCACTGGCCGGACTGGGACACGCTGGCCCAAACCCTGCTGCCTTATGTGGTGGACATGGGGTTCACCCATCTGGAACTCATGCCGGTGAATGAGCATCCGTTTTATGGCTCGTGGGGCTACCAGCCCACCGGCTTGTATGCGCCGACGGCCCGCTACGGCTCGCCGGAATCATTCAAAAACTTTGTCGCCGCCGCCCACGCGGCCGGGCTGCAAGTGTTGCTGGACTGGGTGCCGGCCCATTTCCCCGCCGATGCCCATGCCCTGGCCCGTTTTGATGGCAGCGCGCAGTATGAGCATGCGGACCCGCGGGAAGGTTTTCACCGCGACTGGAACACGCTGATCTACAACTACAGCCGCCATGAGGTGCGCAACTTTCTGGTGGGGAGCGCGCTGTTCTGGGTCGAGCGCTACGGCGTTGACGGTTTGCGCGTCGATGCGGTGGCCTCCATGCTGTACCGCGACTACAGCCGCCCTGAAGGCGAATGGATTCCCAACCGCGATGGCGGGCGTGAAAACTACGAGGCGATTGCGTTCCTGCGCGAGGTCAACCAGGTGCTGGGGCAGGAAGCCCCCGGCGCCATCACGGTGGCAGAGGAATCCACCGCATTCCCCGGCGTGACGGCGCCGCCCTGGACGGGAGGGCTGGGCTTTCATTACAAGTGGAATCTGGGCTGGATGCACGACACGCTGGCGTATTTTGCGATGGACCCGGTGCATCGGGCGCACCACCATGACCGCATCAGCTTCGCCATGATGTATGCCTACAGTGAACATTTTGTGCTGGCGCTGTCGCATGACGAAGTGGTGCATGGCAAAGGTTCGCTGTACGGCAAGGTGTGGGGCGACCCCTGGCAGAAGAGGGCGAATCTGCGCGCTTTGTATGCGTTGATGTACGCCCATCCCGGGCGCAAGCTGCTGTTCATGGGCAATGAGTTCGCGCAGATTCGCGAGTGGAATCACGATGCCGAACTGGACTGGCACCTGCTGGACAACCCGGCGCATGCCGGCGTGCAGCGACTGGTGCGCGATCTCAATCACCTCTATCGCAGCCGCCCCGCGCTGCATGCGCGCGATGACGAACCCGGCGGGTTTGACTGGATTGACGTGGAAGACCGGGCGCAGTCCGTGTTCAGCTTTGTGCGGTATGGCTTGACCGCTGCCCAGCAGATCGTGGTGGTCTGCAACCTGACACCGGCCGTCCGGCATGGCCACCGCCTGGGCCTGCCGCAGGCAGGCGTCTGGCACGAGGTGTTGAACACCGACTCGGACGGCTATGGCGGCAGCGGCGTTGGCAACAACGGCGCGGTGTGCTCCGAACCGCGGCCCTGGCAGGGCCACGCCGACTCGGTGCTGCTGAGCCTGCCGCCGTTGGGCGTGCTGTGGCTGGAACCGGGGGCCGCTTCATGAGCACGGCGAATCCGCCAACGCAAGTCACCTGCGAGCCGGGCCAGGCCTGGCCCATGGGCGCCACCTGCATGCGCTGGCAGGAACACGAAGGCGTGAACTTTGCGGTTTATTCGCGCCATGCCGAGCGCATCGACGTCTGTCTGTATGACACGCCGGGCGAACGGGAGACGGCCCGCATTGCGTTGCCCGTTTGCAGCGATGGGGTCTGGCATGGTTTTGTGGCTGGTTTGGGTGTTGGGCAGCTCTATGGCTTGCGCGCGCATGGGCCGTACCAGCCCGTGCGGGGGCAGCGCTTCAACCCGGCCAAATTGCTGCTCGATCCATTTGCCCGCGCCGTTGCTGGCGCTACCCAGCACTTGTCGCTGGAGCGGGACTATCTGGGTCAACCGGCTGACCACGCCACGGTGCTGGACGCCTTGCCGGATCCCACCGACAACGCGGCCCGCATGCCCAAAGCACAGGTTTTGAACCTGGCGGCGGAGCTGCAGGCCGGTGCCGCCATCGCGCCCCGTCCGCAGGTGCCGCTTGAGCACACCGTGCTGTATGAGGCGCATGTCAAGGGTCTGACGCAGCGCCATCCCGAGGTACCCGTCACTTTGCGCGGGCGCTATGCCGGTCTGGTCAGCGCGCCCCTGCTGGCCCACTACCAGCGGCTGGGCATCACGACGCTGTGCCTGCTGCCCGTGCAGCTGCACATCACCGAAGCGCATTTGCTCCGACGCGGCTTGCGCAACTATTGGGGCTACAACACGCTGGGCTACTTCATCCCGGAGCCCGGCTACGCCAGCGGCCAATTTGCCGACGAGCGCGCCGAATTCCGGCACATGGTGGACCAGCTGCACCAGCATGGGCTGGAGGTGGTCTTGGACGTGGTGTTCAACCACAGTGCCGAGAGCGACACCTTTGGCCCCACGCTGAGTTGGCGCGGCCTCGACAACGCCAGCTGGTATGCGCTGGACCCCTCCGGTCAGTATCTCAATTTCAGTGGCTGTGGCAACAGCCTCAATCTGGGTCATCCGTGTGCGGTGCCCCTGGTGATGGACAGCCTGCGTTGGTGGGTGCAGGCCTTTGGCGTCGATGGTTTTCGTTTCGACCTGGCCACGGCCTTGGGCCGTGACCCGGTTTTCCCGCACTCCTTTCAGCCCAGCGCCGAGCTGTTGGCCACCCTCCGGCAAGACCCGGTGCTGGCCGGGGCCAAGCTCATTGCCGAACCGTGGGACGTCGGGCCGGACGGTTATCAGCTCGGGCAGTTTCCGGTGGGCTGGCAGGAGTGGAACGACCGTTATCGCGATGTCAGCCGGGCCTTCTGGCTGGGTTTTGACAGCACGCGCGGCGAGTTTGCACGGCGCTTCACCGGCTCAAATGACTTGTTTGAGCATGATGGCCGCGGTCCTTTGTCCAGCATCAACCTGATCACGACCCACGATGGCATGACGCTGGCGGACTTGACGTCCTATCACCACAAGCACAACGAACCCAACGGGGAAGACAACCGCGACGGGGCTCACCACAACCTCAGTGCCAATGCCGGGGTGGAAGGACCGACGCCGGATGAAGCCGTGCAAGCGGTGCGCGGCCAATGGCGACGCGCCCTGTTGACGACGCTGTTCTGTTCCCAGGGGATTCCCCAATTGCTGGCGGGCGATGAATTGGGGCACTCCCAGCGCGGCAACAACAACGCCTATTGCCAGGACAACGAGATCAGCTGGCTGGATTGGCCGGGCGCTGACGAGGCGTTGACTGATTTTGTCGCCGCCCTGATTCACCTGCGCCAGGCCCATCTGGCGCTGCGTTATCCACGTTGGTTCTCGGGTCATGCGCCGCGCGGCCCTGACGCCTTGGACATGACCTGGCGCAATCCCGACGGCAGCGTCCTGACGGCGAGCGACTGGGACGATCCGCAGTCGCGCAGTTTTGCCTGCCTGATCGAGGTGGCCGACGCGGGCCGGGTGCCGACGGAGCGCTGGTTGCTGCTGTTTCATGCGGCCTGCCACGAGATGTCTTTCGCGCTGCCGCCGGGGCGCTGGCTGCAGGTGCTCGACAGCGCTGCGGCCCGGGTGTTGCCCCAAGCCCAATGGGCGACCGCCAAGGTCTGTGTTGACCGCATCACGTTGTCAGCCCGTTCGGTCTTTGGACTGGTCCAGATCGACAAGCCATGAGCCTGCTTACCGCCTCCGTTTTTTCGCAGCGCACCAGTGGTGTGCTGCTGCACCTCACCTCCTTGCCAGGGGCCCACGGTTCGGGTGATTTGGGGGCCGAGGCCTACCATTTTGTGGACTGGCTGGCGTCGGCCGGCCAGCGACTGTGGCAGATTTTGCCGCTCTCACCGGTGGGGCCGGGCAACTCGCCGTACCACAGCCCCTCGACCTTCGCCGGCAACCCGCTGCTGGTGGACCTGGAAGAACTGGTGCGCTGTGGCTGGCTGTCACCCCGGTCCGATCACGGGTTTGAGTCCGGCCGCTGTGACTTCGAGCGCGTGGCGCCTTACCGCATGGGCCGTTTGCGTGAAGCATGGCAAGGTTTTTTGCAGAAAGTGCAGCCCGCCGACTGGGCCGAGTTTGAGCGTTTTCGGGCACAACAGTCGCACTGGCTCGAGGGCTACGCCCTGTTCATGGCCCTGGAGGCGCGCCATGGCAAGCCCTGGACGCAGTGGCCGACGGCGCTGGCGCAATGCGAACCCGGGGCGCTGGCCGACATGGCCGCGCACATGACGGACGACCTGGGGTTTTTCAGCTTCATTCAGTGGCGCTTTCACCTGCAGTGGCAACGCTTAAGGGCATATGCCCGTCAACGCGCCGTCCTTATTGCGGGGGATGCTCCTATTTTTGTAGCGCATCACAGTGCCGATGTCTGGATGAACGCATCACAATACTTTCTGGATGCGCAAGGCGAGCCGACCGTGGTGGCGGGTGTACCGCCTGACCATTTCAGTGTCACGGGCCAGCGCTGGGGCAATCCGTTGTACCGCTGGGACCGCATGGCGGAGGACGGCTTTGCCTGGTGGCGGGACCGGTTGACGCACCTGCTGGCGCTGGTGGATGTGGTCCGGCTGGATCATTTCCGTGGTTTCGAGTCTTATTGGGAAATCCCCGCCAGTGAGCCCACGGCGGCGGCCGGTAGTTGGCGTGAGGGCGTCGGAGAGGCCTTGTTTGCGGCGCTCGCCCCAGCCCCTGGTCAACACGGGGTGCACAGTCCCTTGCCGATATTTGCCGAAGACCTGGGTGTCATTACCCCTGTCGTCACCGCGCTGCGCCAGGCTTGTGGTTTTCCGGGGATGCGCGTCATGCAGTTTGCTTTTGGCGACACGTCCGCCAACCCCTATCTGCCGCACAACTTTGACGCGCCAACCGTGGCCTACACCGGCACCCATGACAACGACACCTCACTGGGCTGGTGGCAGACGGCCAGTGAGGCGGAGCGGCACGCGGCCCGTGCTTACCTCGGACCTCAAGTCGACACCGAGATTCACTGGGCCATGATGCAGTCGCTCTCGCAATCGGTGGCTAATACCGTGATTTTTCCTTTGCAGGATGTGCTGGGTCTGGATGGCACGCACCGCATGAATACGCCCGGCGTGGCGCACGGGTGCTGGCAATGGCGTTTTGACTGGCATCAGGTGGGGGATGAGCCGGCCCCGCGCCTGGCGAGCCTGACGCGGGCACACGGACGCAACTTGTCCGGTTTAACTTAAGTAACTGACGCCATTCGTTTGCGAGGTGCCTCATGAAAAACAGTGATCCCTACCAACCGGTCCGACAAACGATTGCCCTCGTGCTGGCGGGTGGACGTGGTTCCCGCTTGCAGGCGCTGACCGAGCATTGCGCCAAGCCCGCGGTGCACTTTGGCGGCAAATTCCGGATCATTGATTTTGTGCTGTCGAACTGCCTCAATTCCGGCGTGCACCGCATCGGCGTGTTGACGCAATACAAGTCGCACAGCCTCCTTCGTCATCTGCAGCATGGTTGGTCCTTCCTGCGCAACGAGTTCAATGAGTTCATCGATCTGTTGCCGGCGCAGCAGCGGGTGGACGAAGCGTCCTGGTACCGGGGCACCGCCGATGCGGTTTACCAAAATCTGGACATTCTGCGCAGTCACCGGGCTAAATACTTCCTGGTTCTCGCGGGCGACCACGTCTACAAAATGGACTACGCCAGGCTGATCGAGGACCATGTCGCACAGGGCGGCCAATGCACGGTGGCGTGTATCGAGGTTCCTTTGGCGGAAGCTTCTTCCTTTGGCGTCATGACGGCGGACGCGGCGGGGCGCATCACCCGGTTTGAAGAAAAACCCGTCAACCCGCAAGCCATGTCGGGCCGGCCGGGGCTGGCACTGGCCAGCATGGGCGTGTATGTCTTCAATGCCGAGTATCTGTTTGCCGCGCTGGAGCTGGACATACAAGATCCGTCCTCCAACCACGACTTTGGCAAGGACCTGATTCCGTCCATCGTGTTGCGCGGCGACGCGGTCGCCCACCCGTTTGACCGGTCGTGTGTCAAAACCAGCCCCGAAGCACCCTCTTACTGGCGCGATGTGGGCACCGTTGATGCTTACTGGGCCACCAATATTGACTTGACCGCGATCATTCCTGAGCTCGATTTATACGATCAGGGGTGGCCGATCTGGACCTACCAGGACACCTTGCCGTCGGCCAAGTTCGTTTTTGATGACGACGGGCGCCGCGGCATGGCGGTGGATTCCCTGGTGGCGGGCGGCTGCATTGTGTCCGGCTCGGTGGTGCGGCGTTCGGTGTTGTTCACCGGCGTGCACATTCATTCTTTCAGCCATATTGAAGAGGCCGTCATCCTGCCAGGGGCGAGCGTGGAGCGCCGTGGTCGGTTGCGCAAGGTGGTGATTGACGAGGGTTGCCGGCTGCCTCCCGGCATGACGATCGGATTTGACGCGGCAGACGATGCCCGGCGTTTTTACCGCAGTCCGAAGGGGGTTGTGCTGGTGACGAGCGCCATGCTGAAGGCGCTGGGGGAGCGTCCGGTGTGAAGGTCCTGTACGTTTGCGCTGAGTTGTATCCGTTTCTCAAGACCGGCGGGCTGGCCGACGTCAGCGCCGGCCTGCCGCCGGCGCTGCAGGCCTTGGGCTGTGACGTGCGCTTGCTCATGCCCTCTTTCCCCGCCATCCTCCAGCAAGCGACGCTGACGCGCCCCGTCGCCTTGCTGTCGGGCGAGCCCCTGCCGTGGGGCAAGGCGCCCGCGTTGCCGGCCGCGAACCTGGTTCTGGCGACCCTGCCCGGCCTGGCGATGCCGCTGTACCTGCTCCAGGCGCCCGCTTTGTATGCGCGCCCCGGGAGTCCGTATCTGGGCCCGAATGGCAAAGACTGGGACGACAACGCGCTGCGTTTTGCGGCCCTGGGATGGGCCGCCGCGACGCTGGGCCAGGAACTCGACCCCGACTGGGTGCCTGATGTCATTCATGGGCACGACTGGCATGTCGGCTTGGCCCCGGCCTATTGCCGCGCTTTCGCCGACGCCGGTTTCGACACGCCGGCAACGTTATTTACCATCCACAACATGGCCTATCAGGGCCTGTTCTCCAAGGCTGTTTTTTCGCAACTGGGCTTGCCGGCGGCTTGTTTTGAGGTGCAGGGGGTCGAGTTTTATGGCCAGCTGTCTTTCATGAAGGCGGCGCTTCGCTATGCCGACCGCATCACCACGGTCAGCCCGACCTATGCGCGGGAAATCATGACGGAGCAGCAGGGCTGCGGGCTGGAGGGCTTGTTGCGTGAACGGGCGGGGGTGCTGTCCGGCATTCTCAACGGGGTGGACTACCAGGTCTGGAGCCCGGCCACGGACGCCTTGCTGCCGTCGCCCTACGATGTGGACACGCTGCCGGTGAAGGCCCGTGCCAAACTTGCACTTCAGACTCGCTTCGGTCTGGCACCGCGTGCGCAAGCCTTGGTGTTTGGCGTCGTCAGCCGGCTGACGGAGCAAAAGGGGCTGCATTTGTTGCCCTTGTTGCTGGCGGAACTGGTTCAGCGCGGCGGGCAACTGGCCCTGCTCGGCCAGGGCGACGCGGCGCTGGAGCAGGCCTTCGTCGATGCCGCCATTCGCTACCCGGGGCAGGTGGGCGTGCGGCTCGGCTACGACGAAGTCACCGCCCATGCCGTGCTGGCCGGTGCGGATGTGATTCTGGTGCCCTCGGCATTTGAGCCTTGCGGCCTGACCCAGCTGTACGGCTTGCGCTACGGCACCTTGCCGCTGGTGCGCCGGGTCGGCGGTCTGGCCGATACCGTGGTCGATTGCACGCTGGAGAATCTGGACGACGGCACGGCCACTGGTTTTGTCTTTGACGAGTTGAACGCCGACGGCTTGCTGAGCGCCGTGCGCCGGGCCTTTGCCCTGTTCCGGCGCCCCGAGCAATGGGCGGCGGTGCAGCACCGGGGCATGGGTTTGCGCTTTGACTGGCCCACGGCTGCGCAGCACTATCTGGCTATTTACCAGTCTCTCCGACTGGATGCAAAATCCAAATCACGCGTATTTTTTGGGAAGGATTAACCATGTCCCCAGCCATTGCTTTTGAATACGACAAGCGCCTCAACAGCGTTGAGGCCTTGTGCCGGTCCATCTCAAACCGGCTGGTTTACGCGGTGGGCAAAGACCTGCGTTCGGCGACCCAGCGCGATTGGCTGTATGCGGTCTTTTTTGCGGTGCGGGACCGCATCATGGATTGTTGGCGCGAATCCCGTGCCCAGGCCGATGACCAGGATGCCAAACGCGTGTATTACCTGTCGATGGAGTTTCTCACCGGGCGTGCCCTGACCAACGCGATGCTGGCCGCTGATATTTATGAGCCCGTCAAACAGGCCTGCGCCCAGCTGGGAGCCGACCTCGAAGCCCTGATTGAGCTGGAGCCGGATGCCGGCCTGGGCAATGGGGGTTTGGGTCGGCTGGCGGCTTGTTTTCTGGACTCGATGGCCACCGTTGGCCTGCCCGGCATGGGCTATGGCATTCGCTATGAATACGGTATGTTTGCCCAGCGCATTGAGCATGGTCAGCAAGTGGAGGAACCCGACTTCTGGCTGGTCAACGGTTATCCGTGGGAGTTCATGCGCCCGGAATCCAGCTACACCATCCGTTTTGGCGGACGACTGGAGTCAAAGAACGGCCACGCGCTGTGGCTCGATGCTGAGAATGTGATTGCCACGGCCTACGACAGTGGCGTGCCCGGCTACCAGATGCGCAGCGTGGTCCCCATGCGACTTTGGTCCGCGCGTGCCTGTGGCGGGGTGAATCTGGATGCGTTCAACCGGGGTGACTACATCCAGGCGGTGGAAGCAAAAAACTTGTCAGAAAACGTCTCACGGGTGCTGTACCCGGACGACCGGTCGGAGCACGGGCGCGAATTGCGCCTGCGGCAAGAGTACTTTTTTGTCAGCGCCTCGTTGCAGGATATTTTGTGGCGGTACCTCCGCAAACACAGCGGCCTGGAGCAACTGGCGGACAAGGTGGCCATCCACCTGAATGACACTCACCCCGCATTGGCGATCCCTGAATTGATGCGCTTGCTGATGGACGAGCACGAGCTCGACTGGGCAAGCTCCTGGGGCTTGTGCACGCGCATCTTTTCCTACACCAATCACACCTTGATGGAAGAGGCGCTGGAGACTTGGCCGGTCGACCTGCTGACACGCGTGCTGCCACGGCACATGGGCCTGATCTACGATATCAATGCCCGCTTTCTGGCCGAAGTCCACCAGCGGTTTCCGTCTGACAACGCCCTGCTGCGCCGGATTTCACTGATCGAAGAGCGGGGCGAGCGGCGCGTGCGCATGGCCAATCTGTCGGTGCTGGCCAGCCACAAGGTCAATGGCGTCTCCGTGCTGCACAGCAAGTTGATGGTGGACACCATTTTTTGCGATTTCGTGCGGATGTACCCGGACCGCTTCTGCAACATGACGAACGGCATTACCCCGCGCCGCTGGCTGGCGCAGGCCAATCCGTCCCTCTCCGCGCTGATTGACCACCGCATCGGCCCGGACTGGCGGCGCGACCTGGACCAGCTGGCCAAGCTGCGTGAACTGGCCGATGAGCCGGAGTTTCAACAGGCGTTTCGGCTGGCCAAGCAGCAAAACAAGGATCGGCTGGCCGATCTGATGGCGCGCAGTCCGGGCGTCGTGGTGGATCCGCATAGTCTGTTTGACGTGCAGGCCAAGCGCATGCACGAGTACAAGCGGCAGTTGCTCAATGTGCTGCATATCATCACCCGCTACCACCGGATACTGGCCCAACCGCAAGCCAACTGGGTGCCGCGCACCGTGATCTTTGCCGGCAAGGCGGCCTCCGCTTACTACATGGCGAAGCTGATCATCCGCCTGATCAATGATGTGGCGCGGGTGGTGAACAACGACCCGCGCATGGACGGGCAACTGCGGGTGGTGTTCATCCCCAACTACAGGGTGACGCTGGCCGAAATCATCATTCCTGGCGCCAATCTGTCGGAACAGATTTCAACCGCCGGCACCGAAGCCTCCGGCACCGGCAACATGAAATTTGCCCTGAATGGCGCCCTCACCATCGGCACCTGGGACGGGGCCAACATCGAGATCGCCGACAACGTGGGGATCGACAACATTTTTATTTTTGGCAACCGGACCGACAAAGTGGCCGAACTGCGCGGTTACGGCTACCAGCCGCGTACCTACTATGAGGGCAACTTTGACCTGAAGTGCGCCATCGACCGCTTGTCGGAAGGGGCGTTCTCGCCGGAGGAGCCCCATCGTTACCAGGACGTGGTCAATGAGTTGCTGGGGACAGACCATTACCAGCTGCTGGCCGACTACGCGGATTACATCGCTTGCCAGGACAAAGTGGATGACCTGTACCGGCGGCCGGCTGACTGGACGCGCAGCGCTATTCTGAATGTGGCCGGCATGGGGGCTTTTTCTTCCGACCGCACGATTCGTGACTACGCCAGCGCGATTTGGGGTGTTCAGCCGCTCAAGTAGCGGTTTCATTTACTGAAACTTTACCGCTGCTTCAAGCGCGGGAAGGGGCGCTGCCCTAGACTGCCCCTATGAGCCAACACCTGCTGATGATTGAAGACGACGCCCGCCTGGCCCAGATGGTGAGCGAATACCTGGGACAGTCCGGGTTTATTGTGAGCCATGCTGGCGATGGACAAGGCGGTCTGACAGCCTTGCAGGCCAGCCCGCCCGATCTGGTGATTCTGGACCTGATGCTGCCCGACATGGAGGGCCTGGAAGTGTGCCGGCGCATCCGGACGCTGCCCGGCGCCGTGGCCCAGGTGCCGGTCTTGATGCTGACCGCCAAGGGCGATCCGATGGACCGCATCATCGGGCTGGAGATTGGGGCCGATGATTACCTGCCCAAACCGTTTGAACCCCGCGAACTGCTGGCGCGCATTCGCGCCATCCTGCGCCGCAGCGTCGAAGGCCCCCCTGAGGTCGGCCGCCAGCTGCGCTTTGGCACGCTGGAGATTGACCGCGATGCCCGCACCGTTTCCGTGGGCGCGCAGGCCTGCGATTTAACCTCTTACCAGTTTGATTTGTTGGTGGCCTTGGCCGAACGTGCCGGCCGGGTTCTGACCCGTGACCAGATCATGGAAGCCGTCCGGGGCCGTGAGCTTGATGCCTTTGATCGCTCGATTGACGTGCACATGGGGCGCATCCGCGCCGCGATCGAGTTGGACGCCAAGGCGCCCAAGCGTATTTTGACGGTGCGCGGCGTGGGCTACGTGTTTGCCCGCCAGCAAGACTGAGCATGTTTTTTAAAAAACTGTATGTGCGGATCTGGCTGGCCGTGGTGCTGGCCGTGGCGGTGCTGACGCTATTGGTGGGTTGGGCTTGGCGACTCGCCGCTGATCCACCCCTGCGGGACGTGGTCATCCGCAACGAGGCCGGGCAAATCATCGGCAATGGTCATTCGCGCATGATGCGTTCACCGGGTGGGCCGGAGGAGGGTGGGCCCCCGTTCGGCCCCAATCACCCGTACGGCAGCGGGCCCGAGTTTATGGTGCGCATGAATGATGGTCAAATTATTCACATGCATCTGCCGCGCCCGCCGCGCTCGCCCTGGACCCGCCCGCCGTTTGGATTTTTCTGGACGCTGGCCCTGGTCGGCATTGCCGTGGCGCTGGCCACCTACCCGATTATTCGCAAGCTCACGCGCCGCCTGGAGTCGCTGCAAAACGGGGTCGAAAAATGGGGGGAAGGCGATCTGTCCATTCGCTTCCCCGTGAACGGCAACGATGAGGTCGCCTTTCTGGCGAGCCGCTTCAACCACGCGGCCGAGCGCATTGAAACCCTGGTGAAGTCGCATGAGTCGCTGCTGGCTTCGCAAAAATCGTTGCTCGCCAATGCCTCGCACGAGCTGCGTTCGCCCCTGACCCGCATTCGCATGGGGCTGGAGTTGATGGGCGCGCCCTCGTCGCCGACGTTCAAGAATGAAATCTCCCGCAACATTGCCGAGCTTGACCAGTTGATTGAAGAAATTTTGCTCGCCAGCCGGCTGGATGCCCGAGAAGCGGACCTGGGCACGATCGAGTCGGTGGACCTGATTGGGCTGGCGGCCGAGGAGTGTGCGCGGGTGGATGCCGAGCTGGAGGTGCAGTTGGCCGTTGATCCCGCCGGGGAGTCGGCCTTGCTGGTGCACGGCGTGACCAAGTTGCTGCGCCGGGTGATGCGCAATCTGCTGGAGAATGCGCGGCGTTATGCGGCGGGTGACATCACGGTGATGCTGGGAACGACCGCGGGGCAGGCGGTGATCCGCGTCTGTGATCGGGGCCCCGGTGTACCGCCCGAACTGCGCGAGCGTATTTTTGAGCCCTTTTATCGGCTGCCCGGGGCGACCGAGCGGGATGGCGGGGTCGGGCTGGGTCTGGCGCTGGTCAAATCCATTGCGATTCGCCATGGCGGCAGCGTATTTTGCGAAAACCGCCCGGATGGCGGCGCCTGCTTTGTCGTGCAGCTGCCCTTGGCTGCCGGGAAGAGTGCGTAAACGTTGCGAAAAATCACTGTTTCAGGCAAATAAGAGCCCCATATCCCCCAAATGGGGGATGGTGTTGCGGTTACTTGAGCGGTAAAGTTGATCCAACTGCTGTCACAGTAATCAAGTGCTGAAGTCCAATCGATCCATTCAATGGACGGGCCTTCAGACACACAAGGTTTCCAACGACGTCCCTTCGGGGACTTTTACAAAGCCACCTCCGGGTGGCTTTTTTTTATATCAATTAGGGCTGTAGCCCCCGTCGTTTCTGCGCAAGAAGCTATATATTCAGTAGCACATCGGTGGCGGCGATGTCGACCAGGCAGCGCGTGTGTCCCAGCGGGCATTCCCGTTCGAAACAGGGGGCGCAGTCCAGTGGGGGCTGGTAGCGCGGATCGTTCTTGAGCCACAGCACGGTGGCTTGCTCATTCAGGGGCGGTGTGTGCAGCGGGCTGCTGGAACCAAAGATGGCGATTTGCGGCACGCCAAAAGCAGCCGCCACATGCATCAGGCCCGAATCGTTGCTCACTATTCTTTTGGTAGCGGCTATCGCACTGAATGCGTGGGCTAGCGATGTTTTTCCTGCTAAATTAAGGCACTTGCCCGGCTGCTCGGCGTTCACCGGCGCGGCTATTTCGTTGCACAGGTCAAATTCTTTGGCGGAGCCCAGCAATACCACGGGCAAATCAAGACGCCGGGCCAGTTCGGAAAAATGGGCCGCCGGCCAGCGTTTGGCCGGGCCGTATTCTGCGCCCGGTGCAAACACGTAATAAGCGCCGCGCTGCAAGCCCATGGCCGTCAGCGCCAGATCGACTTCGCTGGCGTCCATCTGCAATTGCGGCCGGTCGCTGGCGATGTCGGCCTCGCCACTCAGGGCTGAATAAAACGCGACCATCGGCGGGCGTTTGTCTTTGGGCGGATTTTTCAGGCGGTGCGTCAGCAGGCCGATCCGCGCCTCGCCCAGGTAACCGACCCGTTTCGGGATGCTGGCCAGAAAAGGCAGCAGGGCACTTTTCAGGGAGTTGGGGCAAATATAGGCGGTGTCAAACCGGCCATCGAGTTGTTTGGCCAGGCTGCGCCGCGCCTTGAACTGCAGGCCGCCATGGGCAAACGGAAACTCAATGACCTCGGCCACCTGCGGCATGGCCCGGTACACCGGCGCCACCCAGGGCAGGGCGCCGACCGTGAGGCGCTCCCCGCGCGCGCTCAGGCGGCGCATCAGCGGCTCGGTCATCACCGCATCCCCAATCCACTGGGGCGCGATGACGAGGGCGTTAGTGGTGGCCACCGAAATGTTCGCCGTCCTTCAATTTGTAGACGGTGCCGCAATAAGGGCATTTGGCCGCACCGGTGAGGGCCACGTCCAGGTACACCTTGGGGTGGCCATCCCAGATTTTCATGTCGGCCAGCGGGCTGGGGCAAAACACACCACCTTGGTGGTTGAGGTCTTTGGCCAGCAGTTCAATTACAGATTTACTCATAAATACCTTTGTTCAGTTGAGCTCAGACCTTCGCCAGCCAGTGGGCGTATTTGGGATTGCGGCCATGGACGATGTCAAAGAAGGCGCTCTGGATTTTTTCGGTGATCGGGCCGCGGCTGCCGCTGCCGATTTCGAGGCGGTCCAGTTCGCGGATCGGCGTCACTTCAGCAGCGGTGCCGGTGAAGAAGGCTTCGTCGGCAATATAGACCTCGTCGCGGGTGATGCGCTTTTGCACCACTTCCAGGCCCAGATCCTGGCAGATGTGGAACACGGTGTCGCGCGTGATGCCTTTGAGCGCACCGGCCGACAGGTCGGGCGTATAGACCACGCCGTCCTTAACGATGAACACGTTTTCGCCCGAACCTTCGGACACAAAGCCGGCGGTGTCGAGCAGCAGCGCTTCGTCGTAACCGTCGTCGGTGGCTTCGGTATTGGCCAGGATGGAGTTGGTGTAGTTGCTCACCGCCTTGGCTTGCGTCATGGTGATGTTGACGTGGTGGCGGGTGTAGCTGGAGGTCTTGACGCGGATACCGCGCTTCATGCCGTCTTCACCCAGGTAGGCACCCCAGGCCCAGGCGGCAACCATCAGGTGAATGTCGTTGCCCTTGGGTGAGACGCCCAGTTTTTTGTCGCCGATCCAGCTTAAGGGGCGCAGGTAGCCGGACTCGAGATGGTTCTCGCGAATCACCGCCATTTGCGCTTCGTTCACCTGTTCCTGGGTGAACGGGATTTTCATGCGCAGAATTTTGGCGCTGTTGAACAGGCGTTGCGTGTGATCTTCAAGCCGAAAAATGGCGGTGCCGCCATCACCCTTGTAAGCGCGGACGCCTTCAAAGACGCCGCAGCCGTAGTGCAGCGTGTGGCTCAGCACATGGATTTTGGCGTCGCGCCAGTCAACCATCTGGCCGTCCATCCAGATTTTGCCGTCGCGGTCTGCCATGGAAGGGGGTAATGCTGACATGATGCTGATCCTTTGGTGAATGAATGTGTCGGGGAAATAATTCTTGAACGGGAAACTGCAGCGGCGGCCAGCCCGTGGGGCCGTGCAAAAACCTGAAACAATGATTTTACGGTGCGGGCGGCAGAGGGTCCCCGATGGGTCTGAAAAGCGCATGTTGCGCCAGCTTGCCGCCGACGAAGGTGCAGGTGACATGCGAGTCGGTGCCGTCGGCCCAGCGGAACACCTCGGGCTGCACGTCTTTTCCTGACAGGCGCTTGCCCAAGGCACGGGTCATGGCCACCACATGCAGCAACGTCATGCCGGGCTGGAGTTTTGCATTGAGCATGACGGCACTGCCGACATAGCCGATGGGCCGATTGGTCGTGCGTTTGAGCACCTGCATCATGCGGCTGAAGTGCAGCAACAGCCACATCACCAGCGCACTCACGGCGATCGCAACACCAGCCCAGCGGTAGAAATAGTAAGCGGCAAGGACTAGCAGCAGGCTGCCGACCGGGAGCAGGAATTTTTGAGAGGGCATGCCCTGATTTTGACTGATGTCACGGGTCAAGCATGCCGGGTGGGTACCTGTTAATGCCCTGTTGATTTCCCCGTGGTTGGCGCCGGCCAGCGCACCGCAACCGCCAGTCCGCCCAACAGGTCGGAGTGGCCCACCTGTACTTGGGCGCCAAAGAGATTGGCAATCCGCTTCACAATCGACCAGCCCAGACCGCTGCCGGGGCGCTCATGGCCCAACACCCGGTAGAAACGCTCGCCCAGTCGGGCCATCTCATCCTCGGTCATGCCGGGGCCACTGTCTTCGACCCGCAGCGTGGGCTGCCCGGACGCCTCCGTCACACTGACGCAAATCCGCGCCCCATCCGGGCTGTAACGCATGGCGTTATCGATCAAATTGCGCACCAGGACGCCGATCAGCATGTCGTCGCCCGCTATGGCGTGCGGGGCGTCGGCTTCGAGTTCCAGGGTTTGATGACGCGCCAGCGCTATCCGGGCCAGGTCGGCGGCAACACGCCGTGCCACAGCGCTCAAGTCCACGGGGGCCGCTGCGGCGGTCGCTGCCGCCGGTGCTGCTTCCAGGCGCGCGAGCGTCAGCAATTGTTCAACCAGCCGGGTGGCGCGGTCGCAGCCGATCAGGGTGGCTTGCAAAGCGTGCTGGCGTTGCGCTTCATCGGCGCCGGCCCCCATCGCCACCTGCGCCTGGGCGCGGATGCCGGCAATCGGCGTGCGCAGTTCATGGGCCGCATCCGCCGTGAAGCGGCGCTCGGACGCCACCATCAGTTCAATGCGCTCGAACAAGGCATTGAGCGCCTCAACCATCGGCTGCATTTCAGTCGGCATGTCGGCCAAGACCACCTGTTTGAGCGCTTGTGGCCGACGCTGGCCGATCACATGACTGAGTTGTCGCAGGGGCGCCAGTCCCTGGCGCACGGCCCACCACCCGCCCAAGGCCAGCAAGGGCAAGGCATACAACAGGGGCAGCAGCACACTGTGCAGGATGGCCCACAGAATTACATTGCGCGATTCAGTCTTCTCGCCGACGTAGACCTGCACATCGCGTTCAGCCCCTATCGTCGAAAAAACGCGCCAGCTGTCACCGTCGCTCAGTCGTACCGTTTTAAAGCCGTGGTCCTTGGGGGACATCGGTGCCAGGCCGGCATTGGCTGAGCGCAGGACTAGTTTGCCTTCATGAAATACCTGAAATGCCACCTGGGGCGCATATTTGTGCAGCGACGGCGCGTCTGCCACGCCATCATCATCCGTTCTGGCCTGTTGCACCACCAGCAAGGCGGCGGCCTGGGCCAGATGGCCATCCAGCAGGTCATCAAGTTCTTCGTGTGCCTCAAACCAGGTCATGGTCGCAGCCGCCAGCCAAATCACCGTCACCAGCCCCAGCAGGGGCAGCAGCAAGCGTGCCTGCAAGGATTTCAAGGGGCGTCGCACCGGCTTCATGCCAGGTCCTGACTGCGCAGCAGGGTGTAGCCGACACCGCGCACAGTTTGAATCACGTCCGGGTGCAATTTGCGGCGCAGATGGTGAATGTGCACTTCGATCGCATTGCTTTCCACTTCATAGCCCCAGCTGTACAGTTGCTGCTCCAGTTGCTCGCGCGACATGACGCGGTCGGCATTGAGCATCAGGACGTGGAGTAAATCGAATTCGCGTGTGGACAGCGTCACGCTCTCGCCATTCAGGCTGACCCGCCGGGCAGCCGATTCAAGCAGCACCGCGCCACATTGCAAGATGTCCTGCATCTGGCCATGCGAGCGGCGCACCAGGGAGCGCAGGCGGGCGCCCAGTTCATGCAGATCGACCGGCTTGACCACATAGTCGTCGGCGCCCAGGTCCAGGCCGCGGATGCGGTCCGGCACGGCGTCGCGCGCGGTCAGCACCAGCACCGGGGTGCTGATCTTGCGGGCCCGCAGCGCCTGCAACACGTCCAGTCCGTCCTTCAAAGGCAGGCCGAGATCGAGTACCGCGGCCGTGTAGTCGCCCGACGCCAACTCGCGCTCGGCGGCCACGCCGTCGCGCACCCAGTCCACCTGGAAACCCAGTTGACGCAAGCCGGCCCGCAGTCCGTCGCCCAGCATGGGATCATCTTCAGCCAGCAAAATACGCATCAAAGAGCTCCGAGCGGCGATACGCCGTTGTTAGTGACAGGATGGACTCTGGATGCTATCGCAAGGGAGCGACCCACCCCAAGGTTTCACGGTTGGACTCACGTCAGAGGATCACCATGGTGAATTCAGCCTTGGACACCGCGCATTCCGGGCAATTCCAGTTGTCAGGCACCTGCGTCCAGGGTGTGCCCGCAGGGATGCCCTCCTCGGGGCGCCCCGCGGCTTCGTCGTATATAAAACCACAAACAATGCACATGTAAACGTTCATATAAATTCCTTCAGTCATCGTCATGCTGGCCTGACATGGCGCTGCTCAAGGCCGTGGCCGTAATCAGTCCGTTGGGGGATTGTTGCCATTCCCAGGTCCAGTAAGCCAGCACCGCGACCAGCAGCAAGCTGGCCAGCCAGCCGTGGTTGCGGCGTGCCAGGTCAGGTCCCGGTCCTTCGACGCGGCCGATCAGCATCGGCTGCGCCAGGTTTTTCCGGCGCAAGAGGCTCAAGCCGACAATCAAGGCCAGGTGTGCGAGCACGACCACCAGAAACGCATCACCCACCACCTCATGCACTTCACTGACCCAGTCGCCGCCGAGAAAGTCACTCCAGTCGTTGTAGCTGGCATAGCCCGACAGCGTGAGCGGCAGCATCAGCACCAGCAAGGCCACCACGGCCAGCGCCATCAGCAGGTTTTTTCCCTGGCGCCAGTTGATACCAGCGAGTGATTGGCTGGATACGCTGGTGCCCAGTGACTTCAGCCACTGCGGGCCGGCGCTGAGTTTGCGCAGCATCAGCGACAGCCGCGCCTGCGGCGGACCCCACAAGCCGTAGAGCACACGAAACGCCAGCAGTCCCGCCAGGGTGTAGCCCAGCGTGACGTGCAACAAGCGCCAGCGTTCACCGTCGGCGCTCAGGTAGGCGCCCAAAAAACTCAGGGCAAACAGCCAGTGAAAGACCCGTGTCGGGGCGTCCACCATGCGACGGGTGCGCGGTGGCGTGATCGTTGAACTGGGGACTGCGCCCAGCGAGGTACTTGCGTTCATGGTGTGGTTCCTCGCCTTCAGTCAGACCAGTTGCGGCGATAGCGTTCGTCCAGGCCGGCCGGAAATTTGAGGCCGGAATCGTCGTCGAATTGCCCTTTGTCGGCGCCGGTGTGGCAGGCAGCGCAGTTGGCGGCGCTTTTGACGGAGGCAAGGCGCCAGACCGGGGCGTCCAGTTTGCGGTGCTTGCGCTCAAACCAGGCCGATTTGGTGATGCGGTCCTGCGGGGGTTCTTCGCGCACGCGTTTGTAAGTGCCGGCATGGACTTTGAGCCAGCCACTGATTTCGCGCACGCTGGCCTCATCCAGCGAGGCGTCGGTGCCGTAGTGTTTGTCGAGTGAACCCATCATGCGGGTCCATGAGGCTGCCGGCAACATGCCCGGCACAAAAGCGATGTGGCAAGCGGCGCATTCCTGCTGGTATTTGGGCAGCAGGGGCACGCTGATGCGCTTGCTGTCCGCCTGGGCGCTGGTGATGGCGGTGACTGCCAAAACGCAAGTCAGCGCGAGGCGTGTGAATGGGGCGAAGGTAGAGCGTGACATAAAGACCTTTCGGTTCAGGGTGGAGGCGGTGCGTTAGCGTTTGAGCGTCAGCAGCCAGGCCAGTACATCGGCTTTTTCATCCGCCGTGCAGACGCGCCCCATCACATCGTTGCAATTGCGGCGAAACCATTTCTCAGTCTTGGCCGGGTCGGTGAAGGCTTTGGGGTTGAACGCCGGTGCCAGTGGCGCAATGACCTTGCCGGTGCTGGCGTGCTTGCCGTCAACGGTCGGTAGCGTGCCATGGCAGGACGCGCAACTCCATTCCTTGCCGTGCTTGGTGGTGAACAACTGCTGGCCCCGGGCGGGCTGGGCCGGAGCGCCAGCCTGCGCGGTGTAGCCCGCCAGTTGCTCGGCCGGGGTGACGGCATAAGCCAGCGGGCTGAGTGCGGCGCCGGTCAGCACCAGCAGGCGGGATAAAGAATTAAAAATGTGCATAACACCTCCATGGATACCCATAGTAAAAAGTGCAGATTAAGAATTTCTTAAAGGGTGCAAGGCCAGGCGACGGTCGCTGGTTCAGGATGAGGTTTCTTGAAACGGTTAGGACTGGGCGGGCTTTTTGACTAGCCCTTGTTGAACGTTGATGAATGTCAAACTCGTTTTTTCGCGCTTGGCTTTGCGTCATTCAAACGCTATTCTTCAAGCTGAGGATTCGGATTCGCATGAAATTTTCATCAGGAGTAGGTAATGAAAAAGCATTTGTTGATACTGGCCAGTGGTCTGTTGGTCTCGGCCATGGGTTCAACCGCGCAGGCTGAAACCGCTTTGACTCCAAAAGCCCAATATGCCGCCGACAGCAAAAATGCGACGGTGCGTTATACGGCGGACAAAAAACTCTGCAATGACGAAACCTCGTCCAATGCCCGGCTGCAGTGCCGGCGTGATGCCAAAGCCGAGTACGACAAGGCCCTGGCGGCCGCCAAGTCGCAAATGCCTACTCCCCCGTCAGCCCAAGCGCGGGAACCCAAGGCAGTCTGCGCCGAGTGCGGCAACGTGGTCGCCGTCACCATGAGCGAGCAGAAAGGCGAGGGCGGCCCGGTCGGGCTGATTGCCGGGGGCGTCACCGGCGCCATTCTGGGTCACCAAGTTGGTAGCGGTTTGGGCAAGGATCTGGCCACGGTGGCCGGGGCTGCGGGCGGCGCTTACGCGGGCAAGAAGATTGAAGAGAAGGTGAAGACCCACAAAGTGTGGCGTGTCAGCGTGCACTACGCTGACGGACGACGCAACAGTTTTGATTTCAAGCAGGACCCCGGCCTGAAGGTGGGCGATCAGGTAAAAAACTCTGGCAACAGCATCGTTCGGTATTGAACGGTCTGCGCCACATCAGCCCAAGCCGCGCACGATCTCCATGGCCTGCTCGACCCGGTCCACCGCGTGGATGGTCAGGCCCTCGATCGGCTTTTTCGGCGCATTGGCTTTGGGCACTACCGCCACGCTAAAACCGAGCTTGGCCGCCTCCCGCAAGCGCTCCTGACCGCGCGGTGCCGGGCGCACTTCACCCGCCAACCCCACCTCGCCAAAGGCGAAAAATCCTTTGGGGAGCGGCTTGCCGCGCAGGCTGGAGGTGATGGCCAGCAGCACCGCCAAGTCGGCCGCAGGCTCGCTGATGCGCACACCACCGACGGCGTTCACAAAGACATCCTGGTCCATGCAGGCGACGCCGGCATGGCGGTGCAACACCGCCAGCAACATCGCCAAGCGGTCTTTGTCCAGGCCGACGCTCAGGCGCCGGGGCGACGGACCTGCGCTGTCCACCAGTGCCTGAATCTCCACCAGCATCGGCCGCGTGCCTTCCAGTGTGACCATGACGCAGCTGCCCGGCACCGGCTCGGCATGCTGGCTCAAGAAAATAGCGCTCGGGTTGGAGACACCTTTCAGGCCTTTTTCGGTCATGGCAAAAACGCCAATCTCGTTGACCGCGCCAAAACGGTTCTTGATGGCGCGCACCAGTCGGAAGCTGCTGTGCGTGTCGCCCTCAAAATACAGCACCGTGTCCACCATGTGTTCCAGCACGCGTGGCCCGGCCAGCGTGCCTTCTTTGGTGACGTGGCCGACCAGCACGATGCAGACGCCGCTGGCCTTGGCCGCGCGCGTCAGGTGCGCGGCACATTCGCGCACCTGCGCCACCGAGCCGGGGGCGGAGGTGAGCTGGTCGGAGTACACGGTTTGAATCGAGTCAATGACCGCGATGTCGGGCCGCAGGGCGTGCAGCGTGGCCAGAATTTTGTCCAGCTGAATCTCGGCCAGCACCTTGACCTGCGAGTTGTCCAGCCCGAGGCGGCGCGAACGCAGCGCCACTTGGGCGCCGCTTTCTTCGCCGGTCACATACAAGGTGTTTTGCCCGCTGCGCTGCAGCGAATCCAGCGCCTGCAGCAGCAAGGTGGATTTGCCGATGCCGGGGTCGCCGCCAATCAGCACCACGCCGCCTTCAACGATGCCGCCGCCCAGCACCCGGTCCAGTTCTTCATGGCCGGTCGGCGTGCGCGCCATGTCGACCGCGTCAATGTCGCCCAAGGTGACGACTTCGGCGGTTTTGGCCAGCGAGGCGAAGCGGTTTTTGGTGGGGGCGTTGCTCTCGGGGACGGATTCAATCAGCGTGTTCCACGCATTGCAGCTGGGGCATTTGCCCAGCCATTTGGGGCTGGTGCCACCACAGTCGGAGCACACGTAAACAGTTTTTTCTTTGGCCATGCAGGGATGTTACGGGATGGAACCCTCCATTTAAAACCCCCGGCCGTTTAAGCGCTAATGATGGGAAAGGACCTTGAATTCAATCGGTCGTGCAATTGGCACCACATCACGCAGCATGATCGTGTCACCGATTCGGATCGGTCAATCATGCCGAAACCCGCAACCAGTAATTGGTGAAGAATTCCATGACTGTGCAACACCCTTGGTTATCGCTCAATGGTGATGCTTGTATACATAGGTTTGTAGGCGCTTTTTGAGTTTGGTAGTTCGTACCACAACGTCAAGCCCAAGTCTTTAATTAATGCTAGGCCTGAAGCAAACTCGCTTTCAGGGTTGCAGATTAAAAGAATTGCATCCCCTGGGAGAGATTTAAATATGTTGCTCGCTGGTATTTGCTCCCCCACTGTGCAAATTTTTTTATTCACTATAGGGCTAAGGCTTTTTCTAGGGAACACATCAAATCGCGTGACTTCCGATTTGTATGCAACTTGACCCCTAACGAGATTTTGAGTGAATTCAATGCTTGCACTTTCAGCAACACCAGCAGACTCCAAAACATTTTTTAGGTCAAATGATCCATACTTAACTTGAACCACCTCGCCTATCAGTTGACGCCGCATGGTAAAAGTGCCGTACTGTTCTTCAACTTCTAATAAGCCATTTCCCAAATGGATACGACTAACAATTTTTGGTGATTCATCAGCCCTTGTTATATATGTTGCGACGACCTTTTTATATTTTGGAAAAAATAGTGGCTGAGCTTTAATTGCTTCTTGAAGTTTAGAAACTAAAGCTGACGGAGGATTCATTAGGTCGAAGCCCATAGGATCGGCATTAACGGGATACTCCTTCATATCAATATCTGGCCGCAGCTCTTTCAAATGCACGCCTTCAACCGAGCCTTGCAGTGAGCAAAAAACTTTGACAAGGTTCTCATCTTTGTCATCCGGTTCAAACAAAAAAGCTCGTTCAACTGTGCCCTTCTTGGGCACGCCATTAACCGTATTCACTGGCATCCAAGCGGAAGCGCCCCTTTTCATTTCCGTCCGAACATAAACGGGGGCGTCCTTCCGTAGCCGCTCGCCTTCGAACACTAAAGGCCTCAGCTTGTCGAGCACATCTGAAAACGCGCCTCGTACTTTAAAACCCCAATAATAATATTGCCCCAAATTGCCCATATCAGTGGCTTCATCTAAGTAACTCACAACAGGAATCCCGGCAATCGTTGGCTTACCAGAGAGCACAAGCGACCCCGACGCCTCATCATTGCGATTGGGCACTTTGAGCCACAGCACATCGCTATTGGAGTTCGTGGGCGCAAGAGTTTGAATCACCTGTGCCCCGTCTTTCATGGATTTAAAAAAACTGGCATCGCATTGACTGAATTTGCGGAAAATGGTGTCAAGAGATTGAGCCTGCGCGGTTTGCAAGGCACTGGCGGTAAGAGCCAAAACGAAGAGTGTGGGCTTGAAATTCATGGCTTCAGTGAGTTTTATCGAGGTGAAAACGGCGTGATTCAAACCCGGGTACAACTTTACCCACGTTTCAACACGGATAGTTTACCCAGCCAAGTGTTCAACTTGCCAACTCAGTGATACTTGCTGTCGAACCATTCACCTGATCAGCTGGGAGTTCAGCAAGCTCCGCCGAAGCGTGCTGGGTTTCGAATTTTATTTGCTATTAATAAAATAGCTAATTACGCAGTATCTACGGCGGCTACAGGCCTAAAAGACTGATAAATATTGGAGGCCAGCCCAACTCAGAGTCTCGCCGCCCCTGAGAAGCGGTTCCCGGCTTCCTTGATGCCCCACAGCAACTCCACCAGCGCCGGGTTGTTGAGCAGCGGCTCGCCGCCGAGCACCAGCCAGTAACCTGCGCCATCGACCCAAAATGGCAGGAACGAATAGCTGGGCAACAGGAACTCGGGGTCGGTGTGAAACGAGACATAACGTGTCGCGCCGGCCCAACCACGGCGCTCCTGGCGCATGGCAAAGTCGGCATAGTCGGCCGCGGCTGCGCTCAGGGCATCGGCTTCCTCCTGGTCTACGTCCGCGCGTCCGAGGCAGAAGCCCTCTTCGGACGCCAGCACCGCGCGGCGTTCGCCGGACAGGGAGGCAATCACGTGCTGCAAAAAGTCGTCCAGCTTGGCATCCGGCCCCTGCAAGGGCCGCGCCAATAGCTGCACCCATCCTTGCGCCAGTACCTGTGCGGTGATTGACGGTGCCGTTGCCGCCTTGTCCGCCCAGCCTTCGGCGTCAAGCGAGCGCTCACCTGCCAGCAGGGCTTGCAGGGCGAGTTCGGTGGCGTCAGGGTGCTGGCGGGAAAAGGCGTGCAGCACACCGGTGGGTGTCAACATGAGCCATTCGGAGGCGGGGATGGTCATCGCGGTGTCCGTCATTTTTGAAGTTGGTAAGACGCTGAAACAGCGTCGGCTGGGTTACGCGCCATGCGGGGTTTTTATGCTGAAGAGCAAGGATTCCACCAGGGTGGCCATGTGTTTGCGATTGCGGGCATCTGCGTCCATCACGCGCGGTGCGGCGCCCTGTTGACGCAGCTCGTCCATCAGGGCCGTTGCCACATCACCCCCGGCCTGCTCGGTATGTGTCACGCCGACCACCACGTCGTTGCGCTCGACGAAGGGGCGAAAGTGGTGACAAAACTGCCGCAAGTCGTCGACCGGGTCGTGCGCCGTTGCCTTGATCAGCAGCACGATGCCGAGCGCATCGCGGGTCAGGATGTCCCACATGAAATCAAACCGCTTCTGCCCGGGCGTGCCGTACAGATGCACCTTCTCGCCGCCGGCCAGCTTCATCAGTCCGTAGTCCATCGCGACCGTGGTGGCTGGCTTCAACAGGCGAACCGCGTCGGTCGCCATGGCCTCGGTCTGGACGACTTCGATCTCAGACAAGGTCTGGATCGCGGTGGTCTTGCCGGAACCGACGGGGCCGGCGAAGACGACTTTGTATTTTGGGGTCATGGAGGTTTTAATGCGGTGGACCCAGCGCCGGGTGGCGCGGGTTGTTGGCCCAGGGTGGTGGCCGCCAGTTCCCACAGGAACACGTCGAGCTCACGAAGCCGCATGCCCAGGCGCTCCATGCGTTCTTCGGCCTGGGCATCGTCAATTTCGCGAAACTCCAGCGCCGTCGCCAGCGTGTCACTTTGACAGACGCGCTTGATCACCAACATCGGTGTGTTGCTGGCGACCCAGCCGTCAGCGGGATGAACAATAAGGGAGTTTTGAACCGTGAAACGCACCTCAAACGGATGCGCTTGGGACAGCATGTCGGAGAGCTTGCGCAAGAACACATGGCGCCCGTCCGCGGGCAACGCCGCCAGCCAGGTCCGCAACCCGGCCGCCGTCAGGCCGGGGAGCTCCGGGATTGGTGAAACAGGCAACTGCGTCGGCGGCACTGGTGGCGCCATCAAGGGTGTTTGCGGTGGCGGCGCGGCGCGGCGAGTTCGTTGCTTGACGGCGGCTTCCGCTTGTTCCAGCGCGGCCTGCATCTCTTTGGTGCCGTAAGGCTTGGCCAGCCAGACCAGCGCCGGCTGGGTCGCGGTATCGACCGCCATCGTTGCCCAGCTGCGGTCATGGGACGGCAGCAGCAGCACGGCGGGGGTGCCCTGCAACAGCCGCAGCAGATCCGCCTCGGCTTCCTCCGACCAGTGGCCGAGCCCCAGCGGCACGAGGTCCGCCACAATCAAATCGGCCGGCGGCAACACCACACCGCGGCCGGCCGCGGCGCTTTGCCAGGTCCAGTGGCGCAAGGCGCGGTCCAGAAAGATGCCAAAGGCCGTTTCCTCGCGCGGCGACAGACCCGTCACCACCAACTTCATGCGAGGTCCCTGACTTGCTGGAGTTGCCGACTGACCTCGTCCCAGTTGGGCGGCAGCTTCTCGCCGCCCCGAAGCAGCGCGCGGCGTGCCAGCATGAAGGCCAGGTTGTCATGGCAGGTGATGCAATGGTGCAAAAACGCCGCCTGTGTCTCGGCGTCGTCGTTTTCAACCGCCTTCACGACCTGGTCGGCCAGCGCCCGCGAATCGTCCCCGCTGCAACGACGGGCGCGGGTTGAAATATCGGCGCTGGGCCGGGCCAGCACGCTCCAACGCGTGGCCAGCGGTGTGATGCGAGACAGCCGCGCCTGGCCTGCCTGCGCCTCGAACCAGCGCACAACATGTTCCGCCAGCCGGTTGCGAGCTAATTGCAGCGCCGAGCGCTTGAGCAAAACTTCGCGTTCGCCAAACGCCACAAAAAGGTCTGCCAGCGCGCCCTGCACCGGCTCTGACCCGGGCAATTCCAGCGCGGCCTGCAGGCGCGCCAGATGGGCGCTGGCATCCAGCGGGTCGCGCAGCATCCGGCGTGCCTGCTGGCGCACGGCCAAACGCGCTGGCCGCGCGGGCGCTTGAAGTTCGGTCATTGGGGTTGCCATCAGTCCAGCAAGGTGTCCATCAGGTCAATCATGAACTCGGCTTCTTCCTGCGTCATCGGCTCGAAGCCATGGGGCAATCCCAGCGCCTCCAGCACATCGGCGTCGCCGGCAGCCTGCCCCAGACCCAGCAATGCTTTTTCAATCGCCGGTAGCTGCTCGGCCATGCGCGGGTGGGCCAGCAGCACATGGGAGATGTCGCTGATGGCGCTTTGCACCAGCACCCGCAACTGGCTGCGCGTCATGCGTGTCAGCGAGGCAAAGGCATCGGCCAGGAAGAAGGAGGCTTCCACCTCGCCCTTGATGGCGCGCCGCGCCGCCGCCTGGTAACTGTCCACCGGCACCCATTCGATCAGCGCCTCGGTCAGGTCGGCCGGCTCCAGCAGGCGCAGGCCGATCAGCTTGACGTCCTTGTTTTCGTTCAGGGCGATGCGGCAGCCGGGCTTCAGGTCATCGACGCTCGACAAGCCGGACTCGGCGCCGGTGGCAATCACCATTTCGTCATAGCGTTGGGCGGGGCGGGCAAACGGCAGGTAGCCATGCGTGCGGATCATGTCGGTCGCATCAAACGGATTGGCGTAGACCAGGTCGGCCTTGCCGGCCGTCAGTAGTTCGGCCTGCTCGTGCGCGTTGGCGGGCGTCAGCAGATGCAGGCCGATGCCGGAGCGCCGCTGCAACGTGGTGTTGAGCATGTGCCAGCCGGCAAACCGTTCCGGCGCGAAGTCGGGGGCAATCAGAAAATTGAGGGTCATGATGCGGCTTTCTCGTCGGCCAGCCACTGCTGGTACACCGGCACCAGTTCGGCAATGCGGGTGCGCGAGGGTTTGCGGCGCACCGAGGTGTAGCCGACGATCACGCCGTTGCGGATATTGGGCACGGCGGTGGCGTAAACCCAGTAGCAGGCGCCGTCCTTGCGCAGGTTCTTCACATAGCCGTGCCATTTTTTGCCCGCAGCGACGTCATCCCACAGGCCCTTGAAGGCAAGTTTGGGCATGTCGGGGTGGCGCAGGATGTGGTGCGGCGCGCCGATCAACTCCTCGCGGGGGTAGCCGCTCATCTCCACAAAGGCGTCGTTGGCGTGGGTGATGAGGCCCGCCAGATCGGTACGCGAGACGATCAGCCGGCCTTCGGGGAAGGGTACTTCGACCTCGGTGCTGTAGACCGTGCGCGAACTGCTGTCGGTGTAGGTGAGTCGGGTCTCGATGGAAGGGATCGAGGGGGGGTCCATGTCAGGTAATGCCATGGTGGCCTCCATCAGATCAGTTTGGAGAGCGTCTCGGCCGCCCGCTTGATGTCCAGAAAAATCAGCCCCAGCTTGGCGTTGGGCTTGGCCAGCACGGTGAGCACGGCCTCGGGGCCGGCGGCGCTCATGATGACGTAGCCGTTCTCGCCCTGGATCAGCACGCGCTGCAGTGCACCCCGGGTCAGCTCGCGGGCGGTCCGGTCGCCGAGCGACAAAAGGGCGGCCGACATCGCGCCGATGCGATCCTCGTCCATGCCGTGCGGCAGCGCTGAGGCAATCATCAAACCATCGGTCGAAATGAGGGCTGACGCCTCGATATCGGCGGTGGAACCGTTAAGGTCCTCCAGCGACTGCTGGAACAGGTCGGTACGCATTTTTTACTCCTGGCCGCGAAACTGGCTTTGATTGGACTGGATTGCGTTCTGCTCAGTCTTGATGTGTATCAATATTTATTTGAATGACAAGGTGCATGCTGCTGTCCATAACGTTGATGGGTCAAGGTGGTTGACTTTCATTTGCTATTTAAATAATAGCTGCTTGAGCTTATTAGACGGGGGCTACAGGTCAATATGGCTTATAAAGATTTGAATGGACTGAGCCGCGTTGAAGCGGCCGAGCGGCTCAAACAGTACGGTCCCAACCGCTTGCAGCCCGCCTTGCAACGGGCGGTGCTGCTGCAATTTCTCGCGCATTTCCGCAACCCGCTGGTGTTGGTGCTGCTGGCGGCCAGCGGCATTTCGGCCTTGACCGGCGACGTCACCGGGGCCCTCATCATTGGCCTGATTGTGGTGATGAGCGTCACGCTGGATTTTGTCCAAGCCTACCGGGCCGGTCAGGCGGCGGAGCGGCTGGCCTTGAAAGTGGCGGTGACGGCGACTGTCCTGCGCGACGGCCAGGCGGATGAACTGCCCGTCATGCAGCTGGTGCCCGGCGACGTTGTGCTGCTGTCGGCGGGCAATCTGGTGCCAGCCGATGCGCACCTGCTGGAAGCCAATGACTTTTTCGTCAACCAGGCGCAGCTCACGGGCGAGCCTTATCCGGTGGAAAAACGGGCGTTGCCGTCCGACGAAGCGCGCAGTGCCGCCGCACCCGCGGATTGGGTGCTGGAGGCGGTGGACACGGTGTTCATGGGCAGTTCGGTGGTCAGCGGCTCGGCCCGCGTGCTGATCGGGCGCACCGGCAGCAGCACCGCCCTTGGGCAAATCGCGGTCAGCCTGGCCGACAAAGCGCCGCCCACCGCGTTTGAGATCGGGACCCGGCGCTTTGGCATGCTCATCATGCGGCTGACCGTGCTGCTGGTGCTGTTCACCTTGCTGGTCAACGTGGCCTTGCACCGCTCCTTGCTGGAGTCGTTTTTGTTTGCCGTGGCGCTGGCGGTTGGGCTGACGCCCGAGTTGCTGCCGATGGTGGTGTCGGTCACGCTGACGCGCGGCGCCCTGCGCATGGCGACCTTGAAAGTGATCGTCAAACGGCCGTCCGCCATTCAGGACATGGGCGCGATGGACGTGCTGTGCACCGACAAAACCGGCACCCTGACCGAGGCCCGGATTCGGCTGGAGCGCCATGTCGATGCAGGTGGGCAGGACAACCCCCAGGTGCTGGCGCTGGCCTACCTCAACAGCTATTTTGAGAGCGGCTTGAAGAGCCCGCTGGACGATGCCATCCTGGCGCATGAAGAGATCGATGTGTCCGGCTGGAGCAAGATCGACGAGGTGCCGTTTGATTTCGAACGCCGCCGCGTCTCGGTGCTGGTGCAGCGTGATGGCGCGCGCCGGTTGGTGGTCAAGGGCGCGCCCGAAGATGTGCTGCGTTTGTGCACGCATTACCAGGACCCGGCCGGCGGCACCGTGGCGCTGGATGGGGCCGCGCACCAACGCATTGAAGCCTTGTTTGACAGTTTGGGCGAGGAAGGTTTTCGGGTGCTGGGGATTGCCTGGCGCGATGTGCCGATTGACCATCCGCATGCCGTGATCTCAGACGAGAGTGAACTGGTGTTCGCCGGCTTTGCCGCCTTTTTGGACCCGCCGAAAGCCAGTGCCGGCGAGGCGCTCAAGGCGATGGCCGCCAGCGGCGTCGCCGTCAAAATCGTCACCGGCGACAACGAACGTGTGACACGCCATGTCTGCACCCAGCTTGGCGTGGCGATTGAGGGCGTGCTGACCGGGAGCGAGGTGGCGGCCATGAACGACGATGCGTTGCGCGCCCGGGTCGAAGGGGTCAACCTGTTTTGCCGCGTTAACCCGGCGCAAAAAAACCGCATCATCCTGGCGCTCAAAGCCCGGGGCCATGTGGTCGGTTATCTGGGCGACGGCATCAATGACGCGCCCTCGCTGCACACGGCCGATGTCGGCATCTCGGTCGAGGGCGCGGTGGACGTGGCCAAACAGGCCGCCGCCATGATCCTGCTGGAGCGTGACCTGATGGTGCTGCACAAAGGCATTCTGGAAGGGCGGCGCACCTTTGGCAATGTGATGAAGTACATCATGATGGCCACCAGTTCCAACTTTGGCAACATGTTCAGCATGGCGGCCGCTACCTTGTTTTTGCCGTTTCTGCCGATGCTGCCGCTGCAGATTCTGCTCAACAACCTGATGTACGACGTGTCCGAAATCACGCTGCCGTTGGACAACGTGGACGCCGAAGACCTGGCGAGTCCGAAGCGCTGGGACATGACCTTCATCCGCAATTTCATGCTGACGATCGGTCCCATCAGTTCGCTGTTTGATTTTTTGACGTTCTACTTGTTGATCAGCCTGTTCAACGCGCACGAGTCGCTGTTTCGCACCGGCTGGTTTGTGGAGTCCATCGCCACCCAGGTGCTGGTGATTTTTGTCATCCGCACACGGCGCAATCCGCTGCGCAGTCACCCCAACCACTGGCTGGTGCTGACGTCGCTGGGGGTGGTGGTGACGGCCATGCTGTTGCCGTTCACGCCGCTGGCGCCGTATTTGGGTTTTACGCCGCTACCGCTGTCATTTTTTGGCTTGCTGACGGTGTTGCTGATTTCTTATTTGGTCATGGTTGAAGGGGGTAAACAATGGTTTTACAAACGTCTGATGCGGGCATGAGCGCTGCGCACGACATCGACGATGTCACTGATTCCAATGGCTTGACGGCAGCGCAGGCGGCGCAACGCTTGCTGGAAGACGGCCCCAACGCGCTGCCGGGCGATCAGCACCGCACGCTGTGGGGCATCATCAAAGAGACGCTGCAGGAGCCGATGTTCATGCTGCTGCTGGCGGCCGGCTCGCTTTATTTGGTGCTGGGTGACTTGCAGGAAGGCGTTGTTTTGTTTGGCCTGGTGCTGGTCGTGCTGGCCTTGACGCTGTACCAGGAGGGCAAGACCGAGCGCGCGCTGGAATCCTTGCGCGACCTCACCAGCCCGCGGGCGCTGGTGCTGCGCGACGGCCAGCCGCTGCGCATCGCCGGGTGCGAGGTGGTGCGCGGGGATATTTTGCTGCTGGCGGAAGGCGACCGGATTGCGGCGGACGCGGTCTTGATCAGCGGCCATGACGTGCAAGTGGATGAATCCTTGCTGACCGGCGAAGCGGTGCCGGTCAGCAAGGTGGCCGCGGTGCCGAGCGAGCTGACGGCCGCGGCCCGCCCCGGGGGCGACCAGCTGCCGTATCTGTATTCCGGCACGCTGTTGGTCAACGGCCACGGTAGCGCCCGCGTCACCGCGACCGGTCCCCGCAGTGAAATCGGGCGCATCGGCACGGCGCTGGAAACGCTGACGCCGGAGCGCTCGCCGCTGAAAAAGCAGACCGCCCGCCTGGTGCAGGTGCTGGCGGTGATTGCCTTTAGCGCCAGTTTGCTGCTGGTGCTGGCCTATGGTCTGCTGCGCGGCGACTGGTTGGGGGCGCTGCTGGCCGGCATCGCGCTGGCGATGGCCCTGCTGCCGCAGGAGTTCACCGTGGTGTTGACGGTGCTGCCGGCGTTGGGCGCCTGGCGCTTGTCGAAGCAAAACGTGCTGACCCGGCGCATCGCCGCGATTGAAACGCTGGGCGCCGCCTCGGTGCTGTGCGTGGACAAGACCGGGACCCTGACCGAGAACCGCATGACGGTGGTGCAACTCTATGCACAGAATGGCCGCCCTGCTGAGGGCGAGAGTCTGACCATCGATTACGCCACCACGGACGAATTGCCCGAGACTTTTCATACCCTCGCCGAGTTTTCCATTCTGGCCAGCGTGGCCGACCCGTTTGATCCGATGGAAAAAGCCTTCCACCGGCTGGGCCAGCATTACCTGAAGGACACCGAGCACCTGCACCGCGACTGGACCCTGATGCAGGAATATGGTCTGACGCCTGAGTTGCGCGCCATGTCGCATGTCTGGAAAGCGGTCGATGGTGCGGCGCATGTGGTGGCGGCCAAGGGCGCGCCCGAGGCGATCATGGATTTGTGCCACCTGGACGCCAGTGCGCAAGCCCGCATTGCGGCGGCGGTGGACGCCATGGCGGCCACCGGTTTGCGCGTGCTGGGCGTGGCGCAGGCCCGCTTTGCCGGTGAGCACTGGCCGGCCATCGAGCATGATTTTGAATTTGAATTCGTCGGCTTGCTCGGGCTGGCCGACCCGCTGCGCGCCGAGATCGTCGAGGCGGTTGGCCAATGCCGCAGCGCCGGCATCCGCGTCGTCATGATCACCGGTGACTACCCCGCCACCGCCCGCGCCATCGCCGCCCAGGCGCAACTGGCGTCAGGCGAGGTGCTGACCGGCGACGCCATGGCGCTCATGAGCGAGACCGAACTGCAGGTCGCCATGAAAACGGTGAGCGTCTGCGCCCGCATTGCGCCGGAGCAAAAGCTGCGCATCGTGCAGGCGCTCAAAGCCAGTGGCGAGATCGTGGCCATGACCGGCGATGGCGTCAACGACGCGCCGGCGCTGAAGGCCGCCCACGTCGGCGTGGCGATGGGTGGGCGCGGCACCGATGTGGCGCGGGAGGCGGCGTCGCTGGTGCTGCTGGACGACAACTTTGCTTCTATCGTGCGCGCCGTGCGGCTGGGCCGGCGTATCTTCGACAACCTGCGCAAATCGATGTCCTACATTCTGGCGGTGCATGTGCCGATTGCCGGCATGGCACTGCTGCCGGTGCTGCTGGGTTGGCCTGTGGTGCTGTTCCCGCTGCACATCGCTTTTCTGGAGTTGGTGATTGATCCGGCGTGTTCCATGGTGTTCGAGAACGAGCCGACCGAGGCGGACGTGATGCAGCGTCCCCCGCGCGACGCCAATGCCCAATTGTTTGGCGGCACCACCCTGCTGCTCGCGCTGCTGCAAGGCGTCGGTGTGCTGTTGGTGGTGATGGGGGCTTCTGCCTGGGGCGCCAGCTGGCTGACGGAAAAAGAGGCCCGGGCCTTTGCCTTTGCCACGCTGGTGATGGGCAATGTGGCGCTGATTTTTTCCAATCGCTCCCGCACCGGGTCGCTGTGGACCTCGCTGCGCGTGCCGAACCGGACGCTGTGGATCGTGACCGCTGTGACGCTCGGGTTTCTGGGGCTGGCGGTTTATCTGCCGTGGCTGGCGCGCCTGTTCTTTTTTGAGCCGCTGCCGCTGCCTGACCTGTTGACGGCGCTGGCCTTGGGGTTGGTCAGCGTGATCTGGTTTGAAGCCATCAAACTCAGTCGCCGCCTGTCGCTCCGGCGGGCGTTGTGAGGCCGGCCCGTTGCGTCAAGCCGCGCGGCCTGGTCGCGCCTTCAGCACTTGTTCAAGGTTGACTTCTATCTTGATCTTTTCCGCATTAAAGGGCGAGCGAATGGCATATTTCGGGTCGTTGGTGTCTCGGAAGAGGCAGGGGTTCAGCGGCATGCCTCCCGGACTGACGATGCTCACCACCTGCGGGTGGTTGGCGCGAAGACCGCGTTTGACCGAAACAGCTTTTTCGCCGTTCACCAGTTGCACGTAGGTGCCCGGTGGGTAAAAACCGAGGGCCGTCGTCATTGCCAATGCGAGCTTCGCTTGATCTGCATGGGTACCCAAAAAAACGGACTGGGCTGCACTCACCGGTGACATGGCCAGCCTCGTCTTGCGGGCCGCCATTTTGGCGACAAAACCATCTGCCATCCGCAGGAGACGCCGACTTGCCAGGTTCCTGTTGATGCCGCAGGGCTCATCAGGTTCATGATGCCAGCGCACGATGTCCAGCTGGTCCTCGTCCGTCACGCCCAAGTTCTGCAAAATTGCAAGGCTGTTTTCTGGGTGTTTGCGGATCAGCTTTCTCTGAACGTCGTTGAGGAGTGCGGTATTTTGTTGGGCCAGGCTGTCCTGGTCCCGTGCCATGCCAATGTTCATGGTCAACGCAGCGCGGAACAGGACACGGCGGTCTGTTTCTGTGGTCCCCAGTTTTTCGGCACTCAGTTCGCACACCACGGCCGACAACAGGGCGTGGGTGGCGCAATAACTCAGCGAAGGGTTGGCCAGTGACTGAAAGAGGCTGAAAAGAGATTCGTCAGGGTCTCGCTTCAGCAAGTCAAGGGCTTGTTTTTCGATGGCCTCCAGTCGCTGCAACGGACGGATGGCGGCCTCGCCTTGGTACAGCAGTTCCCGCAAAACGGCTTGCAAATCTCGCCAGCCGACGAGTATTTCTCTGTCAGCCCTTGGCATTACGGGGTTGGGGTTGGAAACGTCAATCATCAAATGACTCTTTATGGCCGGCGAATGGGTGTGATTGGACCCTAATCGGTCACCAACACCGACACGCGCGGGGCCAGGGCGCACATCAATTCGTAACCCACGGTGCCCGCAGATTGGGCAACCTCGTCAATCCCCAGCACGACGCCGTTGGCGGCGCGACCCCACAGCGTCACCTCGCTGCCAAAGCCGGCGCCGGCAACGGGGGTGAGGTCGACGGAGAGCATGTCCATGCTGACGCGCCCCAGGGTACGGGTGCGCACGCCGTTCACCAGAATCGGGGTGCCGGTGGGGCAAGAGCGCGGGTAGCCATCGGCATAACCACAGGCCACCACGCCGATGCGCATCGGCTGCTCCGCGACAAAGTTTGAGCCATATCCGACGCTAGCCCCCGTCGTCAGGTCTTGTATTGCTATTATTTTAGAAGCAAGCGTCATGCCCGGCTGCAAGCGCCAGCTGGCCGCACTGTTTTCCGGAAAATCGGGCGCGCTGCCGTAAATAACGATGCCCGGGCGTACCCAGTCGGATGCGACATAAGCGTCGGGCAGCGGGTGAGCCCCGGTGGCCGGCAGGCTGTGGCGCAAGATGGCGGCGCTGTTGCTCAAGGACCGTTCGCCGGGCAAGTCCTGGGTGACCGCCGCAAAGACCACCATTTGTTCAGTCACGCCCCGCGCGCCGTCCGCGTCGCTGAAATGGGTGATCAGGGAGATCTCATCGACCTGGGGCAGCGCATTCAGGCGCGTCCAGGCGGCGCGGTAACGCAGCGGTGTAAAGCCGAGCCGGTTCATGCCCGAGTTCATCTTGAGGAAAACCCGGTGCGGCACATTGGTCTTGTGGGTGGCGAGCATGTCAATCTGCTCGTCGCAGTGCACGGTGTGCCACAGGCCGAGGCGGGAACAAAGTTCGAGGTCGCGCAACTCAAACACGCCTTCCAGCAACAGAATCGGACCGCGCCAGCCCAGGGCGCGCACGCGCTGGGCTTCTTCCAGGTCCAGCAGCGCAAAACCGTCGGCGCCGCGCAAGCCGTCAAACACGCGTTCAATGCCGTGGCCGTAGGCATTGGCCTTGACGACTGCCCAGGTCCTCGCATCCGGTGCAGCCTCCCGGACGCGCTCAAGATTGTGGCGAAGTGCTTCGGTATGGATGGTGGCTTGTATCGGGCGAGGCATGGCGCTGTAGGGGTGACGGACTGAGGCCTGCATTTTGCACCCCGGGGGCGTGCTATAACCCTTTACCGTTCGGATACATATTAAAAAACCCACCGTGTCAGCAACCCTGATGCGCGCCTGTAGACAATGAAACGCGGCTTTTTTACCATCATGTCAGCGCAGTTTTTCAGCTCGCTGGCCGACAACGCGCTGTTTGTTGCAGCCGTCCAGTTACTGAGAAGCAGCAAAGCTCCCGAGTGGCAACAAGCCGCCTTGGTGCCGATGTTTGCATTGTTTTACGTGGTGTTGGCGCCTTTTGTCGGCGCCTTTGCCGATTCCATGCCCAAAGGCCGGGTGATGCTGATCAGCAACTTCATCAAAGTGGTGGGTTGTTTGTTCATGCTGTTTGGCACGCATCCCTTGATGGCCTACGCCATTGTCGGGCTGGGCGCTGCCGCTTATTCGCCCGCCAAATACGGCATCCTCACCGAATTGCTGCCCGCCTCGCAGCTGGTCAAAGCCAATGGCTGGATCGAAGGTCTGACGATCGCCTCCATCATTCTGGGCGTTTTGCTGGGGGGGCAACTGGTCGGGCCGGTGTTGTCACCGATGTTGTTGTCGTTCGACTTCCCATTCATCAGTACCAGCGTGGACACCCCGCCGGAGGCCGCCATCAGCGTGCTGATCTTTCTTTATTTTCTGGCGGCCTGGTTCAACACCCATATTCCGCACACGGGGGTCGAAATGCGCCCCATGCCGAAGCGGATCACTTCCTTGCTGCCTGATTTCTGGACCTGCAACGCCCGGCTGTGGCGCGACAAACTGGGCCAGATTTCACTCGCTGCCACCACGCTTATCTGGGGTGTTGCGGGTAATTTGCGTTTCATTGTGCTGGCCTGGGCCGCCGCGGCGCTTGGTTACTCGGTGACGCAGGCCTCGGCCCTGCAAGGGGTGGTGGCCATTGGGATGGCGGTCGGCGCGGTGGTGGCTTCGATGCGCATGCGGCTGGAAGATGGCCCCCGGGTGATTACCTTGGGCATCTTCATGGGCCTGTTGATCATCATGCTCATTTTTATTACCAACGTCTGGGTCGCGGCGCCCTTTCTGATTCTGCTGGGTGCCCTGGGCGGCTTCCTGGTGGTGCCGATGAACGCGCTGCTGCAGCACCGTGGCCATAATTTGATGGGGGCCGGGCGCTCGATCGCGGTGCAGAACTTCAATGAGCAGGCCTGCATCCTGACGCTGGGCGCGGCCTACAGCCTGTCCACCGGGCTGGGGTTGCCAACCTTTGCCGCCATCACCGTGTTTGGGGTGGTGATTGCCGGCTTCATGTGGTTCATCAAACGCTGGCACGCCCGCAATTGCCTCCACCATCGCGCCGAGGTTGAGCACCTGCTGGGTATTGCCCGCAACGATAATTTTCATGGCTAATGTCCGCTAGAGCGCTCGCGGCGGCGGCGCTGATCCTCAATGCTTTTGTTTGGGGGGTGTCGTGGTGGCCGTTTCGGGCACTGCAAGCGCACGGTCTGCATCCGCTGTGGGCCACCGTCATCATTTATATTTTTTCCCTGCTGTGTTTGCTGGCGGTCCGGCCGCAGGCCTGGCGTGGCTTCTTGAAACATCCGGCACTGTGGTGGCTGGTACTGGCCTCCGGCTTGGCCAATGTCGGATTCAACTGGGCGGTGACCGTCGGCGATGTGGTGCGGGTGGTGCTGTTGTTCTACCTGATGCCGGCCTGGGTGGTGCTGCTGGCCTGGCCGCTGCTGGGTGAAAAGCCCAGCACCGGTTCTTTGCTGCGCCTGGCCCTGGCGCTCACCGGCGTCGTGATCGTCCTCAAAACTCCCGCCTCACCCTGGCCCATTCCCGACAGTCTGGCCGATGGGCTGGCCTTGATGGGCGGCTTCAGTTTTGCCCTGACAAACATCCTGCTGCGCAAGCTGAATCAGACGCCGGGCGAGTCGCGCATGCTGGCCATGTTTGGCGGCGGTGCCGTGATGGCCCTGGGTGCCGCCGGGATCGGCATGGGGCTGGGCGTGGTGACCGCGCTGCCCGCGCCGGGTTGGGCGTGGACCGGCCTGGCCCTGTTCATCAGCCTCTCTTTCCTGGCCGGCAATCTGGCCCTGCAATACGGCGCGGCGCATTTGAGCGCCAGCGCCACCTCGCTCATCATGCTGTCGGAAGTGGTTTTTGCCAGTGTGTCTTCGGTGGTGTTGGGCACCGGTGAGTTATCGACGCGCACCTTGCTGGGCGGGGGCTTGATTCTTTTGGCCTCACTGCTGTCAGTGGTGCCCTTCGGCAAGCGCTGATTCTGGCGACAAAGTGCGACACTGGCGCTTCCTTTTTTGACCGGGAGCGCGTCCATGAACACTGTGTACGATTTTGAAGCCCTGCAAATCAATGGCCAGTCTGTCCCCTTGAGCCAGTTCAAGGGCAAAGTCATGCTGATCGTCAACACCGCCAGTGCCTGCGGTTTCACGCCGCAGTTTGCCGGGTTGGAGGCCTTGCACCAGACCTATGGCCCGCAAGGCCTGGTGGTGCTGGGTTTTCCGTGTAACCAGTTTGGCGCCCAGGACGCAGGCAGCAATGCGGAGATTGCCGAGTTTTGCCAGCTGAACTATGGCGTCAGCTTCCCCATGATGGCCAAGATTGAGGTCAACGGCGACGGCGCCCACCCGCTTTACCAGTTGCTCTGTGCCGAGGCCCCGGGTCTGCTGGGCAGCAAGTCTATTAAATGGAACTTCACCAAGTTTTTGGTCGGCAAGGATGGCGCCGTTCTCAAGCGTTATGCGCCGACCGATACCCCCGCCAGCCTGAGCCACGACATTGCGGCCGCGCTGGCCGCCTGAGTCGGTCACTGCCGCTGGCGACCTTATTGCGGGCGCCAGGGCAAACGGATCTTCGCCAAGCTGGGGGAAGGGCGGGTGACCGAGGCGTCAAACGGATGGGCGGGCGCGCCGACTGCCTTGAGTATTTTCTGCACATAGGCCCGGGTTTCCAGGTAGGGCGGGACGCCGCGGTAGCGCTCGACCTTGCCTTCGCCGGCGTTGTAGGCGGCCGCCACCAGCGCCACATCCCCTTCAAAATAGGCCAGCAACCAGCGCAGATAGGTCAGGCCACCGCGGATGTTTTGCGCCGGGTCGAAGGCATTTTTGACCTTGAAGCGCTCGCTGGTTTCCGGGATCAGTTGCATCAGCCCCTGGGCGTTCTTGGGAGACAACGCCAGACTGTTGAAGTTGGATTCGGCCGCGATGATCGCCAGCGCCAATTGGGGCTCGACCTTGAACTGGGGTGCCAGCTTCATCACCAGCTCAAAAATTTTGCGGGGCGCAATCGCCTCATAGTTCACGCTCGACTGGTTCGTTTCCGCGGGCGGGGAGGCCGCCGGCTCGCGCATGCAGTCGGGCACTTCGGTGGTGCGGCCTCCAACGACTTGCAGCATGCGCTGCGCCGCATCGAAACCCTGCTCGGCCGCGGCATGAAAAAAGAAAGCCGCCGCCACATCGTTGCGCGGTAGGCCACGCCCGTTGGCGTACATCCAGCCCAGGTTGTATTGCGACTGCGCGTCGCCCAATCGGGCGCTCTGGCAGTACAGCGTGGCCGCCAGCAGCGGGTCACGCGCCACGCCTTCGCCATGCTCGGCGGCGATGGCTTGTGCGCGCAGTCTGGCCGCCAGATCGCCGTCAGTCTCATTTTGCTGCGCCTGTACGGCGAGCGAGGCGGCCGCACCGCAGAGCGCGAGCAACAGGCTTGACAGGGTTCGGACACTTGGGCACATGCCGCGCAGTGTCGGCGGCTTTTTGTGCGCGTGCCTTGCGGATTGTCAGCGTTGGAGGGTTCTCAGGCGGGCCGCCGCTTCGCGCAAACAAGCCGCGGTGCTGTCCCAGCCCATGCAGGCATCGGTGATGGAGACGCCATAACGCAGGTCTTGCAACGCGCCCAGTTTTTGGTTGCCTTCGAACAGGTTGGACTCCAGCATCACGCCTTTGATGCTGCGGTTGCCGTCGGCCACCTGGTGCACCACGTCTTTCAGCACCAAGGCTTGCAGGGCGTGATTTTTGCGCGAGTTGCCGTGGCTGCAATCAACCACGATGTTCAGCGGCAGCTTGGCCGCCGTCAGTTCCGCTTCGGCTTGGGCCACCGCCACGGAGTCGTAATTGGGGACCGCACCGCCGCGCAGAATCAGGTGGCCGAAGGCGTTGCCGCGGGTTTTGGTGATGGCGACCTGGCCGTCGCCGTTGATGCCCAGAAACGAATGCGGCTGGGCGGCGGACAGCATGGCGTTCAGCGCGACTTCCAGATTGCCGTCGGTGCCGTTCTTGAAGCCGACCGGGCTGGACAGGCCGCTGGCCAGTTCGCGGTGGGTTTGGCTCTCGGTGGTGCGGGCGCCAATGGCGCTCCAGGCAATCAGGTCGCCCAGATATTGCGGCGTGTTCGGGTCGAGCGCCTCGGTGCCGCAGGGCAGGCCCATGTCGTTCAGGTCGACCAGCAGGCGGCGCGCAATGTGCAGGCCTTCTTCGATGTGAAACGAATCGTCCATGCGCGGGTCGTTGACCAGCCCCTTCCAGCCGACCGTGGTGCGCGGCTTCTCGAAATACACCCGCATCACCAGGAACAGCTGGTCGGAGAGCTCGTCACTCAGCGCTTTCAGGCGCTGGGCGTAGTCCATGGCGGCTTTTGTATCGTGAATTGAGCACGGTCCGACCACCACAAACAAGCGCGGATCGCGCCCGCTCAAGATGTCGGCCAGGGTGTGGCGCGCGGCGCTGACGGTTTGGGTCGCCTGGGCGGTGGCCGGAATGTCGTCGTGCAACTGGCTGGGCGACAACAGGGTGTGCTGCGACACCACGTTCAGGTTTTCAAGTGCGGTAGGGAAAGTCATGGCGTGTTTCTGTTGGCAAAAGAGCAAACATTAAACCAGACCGCACCCCCGCGTGGCGCGCCGCCCGCTGCTGGCCGATCCGTCGGTGGACGGCCAGCCGATGGCCGACAACCCCGGCAGGACGCCAAATTTATAACAAATCAGCCCCTGGCCCTTGCTGTACCTGCGTAAAAAGCTATTAATTTGATAGTGATTTTTGCAGGGCCTCGTCCAGCACTTCAATCCAGTGCCGCACCGGCGTGGCGGTGCCGCTTTGCAGATGGGTGATGCAGCCGATGTTGGCCGACACGATCACCTCCGGTTTGGCCTCGCCAAAGGTCGCGTTCAGGTGCCCGAGCTTGCGATCACGCAACTGGTAGGACAAGACCGGGTTCAGCACCGAGTAGGTGCCGGCCGAGCCGCAGCACAGGTGCGCCTCGCAGCCGGTCACCTTGACATTGAAGCCGAGTTCGCCCAAATACCGCTCGACGCCGCCGCGCAGTTTCTGGCCGTGTTGCAGTGTGCACGGGGGGTGAAAGGCGATGGTCGCGCTATGGGCCTGGACCTGGTCGCGCAACTTGACGCTGAGTTCGGGCAGCCATTCGCTCACGTCTTTGGTCAGTGCGCTGATGCGCGCCGCCTTGGCTGCATAGGCCGGGTCGTCCCGCAGAATGTGGCCGTAGTCCTTGACCGTGACGCCACAGCCGGAGGCGTTCATGAGGATGGCTTCAACGCCAGTCGCACCCGGCTGGCCGGATTCGTTTTGTACATAGGGCCACCAGGCGTCGATGTTGGCGCGCATCTCGGCTTTGCCGCCGTCCTGGTCGTTCAGGTGAAACTTGACGGCGCCGCAGCAACCGGCCTTCGGGGCAATGACGGTCTGGATGCCGGCGGCGTCGAACACGCGGGCGGTGGCGCGGTTGATGTTGGGGCTCATGGCCGGTTGCACGCAGCCGGCCAGCAGCAGCACCTGGCGCGCATGGCGGCGGGTCGGCCACTGGCCGGCCTCCTGTTTCGCCGGCACTTTGTTTTGCAGCGCGGGCGACAGCAGCGGGCGCACCAGTTGACCCAGCTTCATGGCCGGCGCAAACAGCGGCGACGGCAGGCCCTCTTTCAGCGCCCAGCGCAGCGCCGTTTCGCCCAGCGGGCGCGGTACTTTGGCGTCCACCAGTTTGCGGCCGATGTCCAGCAAATGTCCATAGTCCACGCCCGAGGGGCAGGTGGTTTCGCAGTTGCGGCAGGTCAGGCAGCGGTCCAGGTGGAGCTGTGTTTTGCGGGTCGGCGTTGCGCCTTCCAGCACCTGTTTCATCAGGTAGATGCGCCCGCGTGGCCCGTCCAGCTCGTCGCCCAGCAGTTGGTAGGTGGGGCAGGTGGCGGTGCAAAACCCGCAATGCACGCATTTGCGCAGAATGGCTTCGGCCGCATCGCCGTCGGCGGTGCCTTTGTATTCAGGAGCGAGATTGGTTTGCATCGAGGACAGTTAAAAGGCGGGGTACAGACGGCCGCGGTTGAAGATGCCGGCCGGATCAAACTCGGCCTTGAGACGCTGGTGAATGCGGTCCAGCGGCGGTTTTAAAGGGCTGAAACAAGCGCTAGCCCCCGTGTTATCTGTGCTAGTAGCTATGAAAAGCGTAGCGGTGCCGCCAGCCTCAGCCGCGACCTGGCGCAGTTGTGCTTGTGCTGACAGCGGCGCCCACAACCAGCGCTGGCCACCATGCCACTCGATCAGTTGCGGCCAGGGCAGGGTCAGTGCGGGCGCGGTTTGCGGCAGGCTCAGGCGCCACAAGGCCATTGGCTGTGCATCCGGGCTGGGCAAGTCCGAATTCCGCGCGCTGGCATTTTTAAAAAACGGCAGGCGCAAATCGCGGCAGGCGTTCCAGTCGGGTCCGGCCACCGCGTTGTCCGCGCGCGTGCCCGGCACTTCCTGCGTCATCTTGCGGCAGGCCGATTCGACCGCGGCGATGGCGCCGCGCAGCCGCACAAACAGCAGCGCCGGGCTGTCGGCCGCGGTGTTGTCACGCACCCAGCAACTGGCGTTCAGCGGCAGCGGTTGTCCGCCCCAGCGGTGCAGCTGGGCCAAGGCCTGGGCCTGGTCCAGCCGGAACACCAGGGTCGCCTCGGCCGGGGCCACGGGCAGCACTTTGAGCGAAATTTCGGTCAGCACCCCGAGCGTGCCCATGGCTCCGACCATCAGGCGCGACACGTCGTAACCCGCCACATTTTTCATGACCTGGCCGCCAAAGGTCAGCAACTCGCCTTTGCCGTTGATGAGGTTGACGCCGAGGACGAAGTCGCGCACCGAGCCGGCGCTGGCACGGGCCGGACCGCTCAGGCCAGCGGCCACCATGCCACCGACGGTCGCGCCGGACGCAAAGTGCGGCGGCTCGAACGCCAGGCATTGGCCTTTTTCCGCCAACACAGCTTCCAGCTCGGCCAGCGGGGTGCCGGCGCGGGCCGTCACCACCAGTTCACTTGGTTCGTAGCTGGTGATGCCGTTCAACGGCGTCAGGTCGAGCAGCTCGCCTTGCAGTGACTGGCCGTAAAAGTCTTTGCTGCCCCCGCCGCGCAGGCGCAGTGGGGTGCGGTCGGCGGCGGCGGCTTGAATGCGGTCGGTGATCTGGCGTAGCGGGGAGTCGGTGGCGTACATGCCCCAGATGGTAAGGGGCGCTGGGCCCGCTCAGTTTGAATTTTTTGAAACCCTTGGGTTCAAAAATTTAGTCGACGAAGAAGTTCACCGGCAGGCCCGGCACCGCCACCCGCAGGGAAAAGACGCAACCCGACTCGGGAAAGGCGTCGAGTTCGGCCGCGGTGCGGTGGTGGCGGGCGCTGGTGAGGTAGAGCGTGCGCAAGTCTTCGCCGCCGAAACAAGGCATGGTGGGGCATTGCGCCGGTGTGGCCAACTCGGCCAGCAGCGTGCCATCCGGTGCAAACTGGCAGACCCGGCGCCCTTCGAACATGGCCACATAGTAGTTGCCCTGCACGTCCACGGCGGCACCGTCCGGCCGGCCGCGATAACCCCGGTTGTCCGCAGCGGGGTCAAACTGCCAGCCCGCCGGCTTCGGCGCGAACTGGGCAAAGGTCCGTGGCGCCGTCAGGGTGTTGCGGCTGGGCTCGTAACTCCAGGCATGGACCGCGTGGCTGGGGGTGTCGGCCCAGTACAGGGTGCGGCCATCGGGACTCCAGGCCAGGCCGTTGGCGGTGGTGGCAGGGAAGGTGGCGGGGTCCAGCTTGCGCTCCAGCTGCGGCGGGCGGCCGTCGCGGCAGTCCAGCGAATACAGCGCCGCGTTGCGGGCCACTTTGGTCTCGTCGATGGTGCCAATCCAGAAGCGGCCGAGGGCATCGCACTTGCCGTCGTTGGCGCGCATGTGGGCCGGGTCGTAATCCAGGGTGGCCAGGTGCTGCAGCGGCCCGCCCCACTGGCGGGCGCGGAACACGCCGTGACGCAGGGCAATCACCAAACCCCCGCTGGCGGCCGGCGCCATGCAGCCGGGCTCCGAGGGCATGTCCCAGCTCTCCACCGTGCCCATGTAGACGTTGGCCCGCAGGATTTGCTTGCCGGCGATGTCGATCCAATACAGCAGTTGCTCGTGCGGGTGCCAAAACGGCGATTCGCCCAGTTCGCAGGGCTGGGTGGTGAGGGTTTGCCAGTTCATGCAGATTCAGACCGGGTGGTTGATTTTGTGGACAAACGCCAGCGCCACGCGCGGCGAGGCATTGAGCAGAAGGGCGATGTCGTTGATGTCGTCGGGCAGGGCCGCATTGTCCCAGCCGTGCATGGTGTGCCTGGCCAGCCGCACGGCCAGCAGCACGTTGCGCACATTGGCGTGGGTCGGGTGCTTGCCGTCGCTGATGCGCACCAGCAGTTCGGGGAGCCGGCAGAGTTTCATCAAGGCATGGCGTAAATCATTGAGTTCAATGTGGTAGACAAAACGCTGCAGGCTGGCGGTGCGCAGCGTCGGGTTGGACCGCTGCATGGCACGGATTTCCAGCTGCATGGTGGGCGCGTGACACCACATCAGCATTTCGGCAAAGTCATGCAACACCGCCGCCAGGTGGATCACGCCGACGTCCAGGTCGCCCCGGTGCACCGCAAAGCCCACGGCGAATTGCCCGGCGCGTTCGGCGCGGGTGAGTAATTCGCGCAGGCCTTCCAGCGCCAGCGGCTGGTTGTGGAGTTGGTCTTCCACCGTGGGTTGAAGGCAGAAGTTTCTGAAAAAAGGCGCAATGCCCATCATCACCAGGGAGCTGGTGATGGACTCGGTCTCCGTGGTGTCGCTGGTGCGGCGGTTGGCGGACACATAGGCCAGGACTTTGAGCGTCATGAGCGGGTCGCTCTCAATTACCGCGCTCAGCATGCCCGCGTCCACATCGTCTTCGATGGCGCGCAAGGCTTCCAGTTTTTTGGAGGTGGCGGCCAGCACGGGAATCTCGGCCTCCTGAAAGTAGCGCGTCCAGGCGGCGAGGTCGGGCAGCGGCTCGGTCAGGTACGGCACGGTGACCGGCACAGGGGCCGGTGCGGCTGGCGTTGCCACCATCTCATCAGGGCTGGGTTGGTTGGTCATGGTGATCAGATAGTTGCATGACAGGCAGTATCTGCGCAGCCCTGATACAGGTCAAGGACCGCTTTGCACCCTGACCCGTCCTGTCATAGGTTGACAGTTTGACGGTTAGTAATTTGGGACTTGAATCCCCGTATAGACGCCCGGTGAACCTCATCGGGCGTTTTGTATTTTAGGGACGTATGCGGTCTCTTCTGGTTATAGATGTGAACTGACTGTGCAACCATTTTCCTGGCTTCGTCCAGATTTGCCGGTCTGTCCAGCAAAAACTCCATCTTCAGTATCCCGTTGACCCGCTCGGCCAAGGCGTTCTGGTAGCAGTCGTAGC
>Ga0209100_1000059_pt1 | contig 145506 bp, 223 predicted proteins | sample lystaG_FD_185480 | JGI IMG/M metagenome (GOLD analysis project Ga0209100, IMG submission 185480) | Glacier valley bacterial and archeal communities from Borup Fiord, Nunavut, Canada, to study Microbial Dark Matter (Phase II) -... | ecosystem: Environmental > Aquatic > Freshwater > Ice >...
GAGATAAGGAATTAAATACATTTTATAGTGAGATAGTGGGAGCAGTTAATCAGTTTGCAGATAAATTAACTGGATACATAGGATTTTTCGATGGTATTGCTTATGAACCTACAGAATTTGAGGGAGTAACTGATGTATTAAAAATTAAGCCACAAGGTGGTGGTGGGACAAATTTTGATAAACCATTCGAGTACACTAATGAACACTTTGAAAGAGAAGATGTAACTGGAATAGTATTTTTAACAGACGGGTATGCACATTGGCCTGATGAAAGAGTAACTAATGGTATTCCTGTTTTATGGGTAGTAATTAATGAAACACAAATACCACCTTGGGGATTGCATACTACATTAAAAATTTAAATACTAGGGAGAATAAACTCCCTAGTATTTATTAGATAGTAAATATAATGCAATTATAAATAATATGCTGTTTTAATAGTCGGAGGGATATAATTGGGTATGGATTTAATTAATAAATTGTTAATGGATAACGAAAATAAAATTGATAAACTAGATAATGAGTTACGAGCATGGTTAAGGTTTTATGCATCTGATATAACTAATGACTATGAAACAATAAAAGCATTTGATAAATTTAATATAAATAATTATGAATTAGATGAGGAGTACGAATCATTAGCTCGTGACATTGAAAATGCATACATAAAGATAGTAGAATACAGAAATAAATTAGAAAATTTATAGGAGGTATTTATGAAAGCTTTAGAATTTAGACAAATTTATAAAATGGCTACAGAACATAATTATCCTAATACAGAAGCATTTGGAAATAATGCACTAGAAACATTAAGTGGATGTGCATATGATAAAAAGATATGTACTAAGGCACAAGCAGCTTATGTATTGAATTACCAAGCATTAATGTTTAACGGAGAATATGACTATGAAATGTTAGAAGAGACACAAGGGTATTTTAAAAAGAACATAACATTGTTAGATTAAACATAGTTAATATTGGGCTAGAAAAAGACAGATATGCAATGGGTAGAAAATTAACCTTAAATAGAAATGATACAGTGTTTGAAATAAGTATTAAACTATTTTAAAACGTAATTTAAAAAGATATACTAGTAACTATGTTAAATGGATTTTGATTAAGAATTGAGATAAAATCATTGTATTACATAGCAGTTCATTACAACAATATTGAGTAGGATAATAAGTTAGTGAGAATACTAGAAGAAGGTTTGAGTGTAAAAATATTTATAATTTACGGAGGTATAGATATGTGGAGAGATGAAAGTTTAGAAGACATTGAAAGACAGTTCGGAAGTGTAGTAGAATACAACAGACAAATGGAAGAAGAAGGATATAATGATACTGATTGTTTCAGTGAGTGTGGGTTTATAACTGATAGGGAATACTGTGAAGAGAACTGTATGATGATAGACGAAGAAATGGTAGAATATCACTGTACCGAACATAAATGTAACGAATACGAAGTATTCAATAATGAGAATGACCAGACATATTTCTGTAAATACAAAGAATGTAAATTTACGAATAAATAGGAGGAACATTAAATGAATATCGAAGAATTATATGACAGTGTACTAAATAATATTTGGAGAACTTGGGAAATAGTTGAGAAAACAGATATTTATGAATCACCAGAAGAGCCTCAAACAAGAGATTATCCTGGAAGTCCTTACAGTGCTGAAATACGTTCTAAATTTACAATAACAATACATAGAAATAGTATAGGGAATTTTACAGACAAAGAATGGGAAGAACTAAGTAAGTATGTTTGTAATAGAGCAAATGAAATGAATAACGATAAAGACTTTGAAGATGTTTTTGGTGATTCATTACAAGCGTTTATAAAATATTACAATAATAACATGAAATACATAGATGATATAGTTGATAACTTTATAGAAGATGAAGTTACAGCAATAAATTTTAAGTATGACAGTAATAAATGGGTAGTACATATAGAGTACCAATAACATGAGGAGAGAGATATGATAAATGTATGTAAAAAGATAGCTGAAAATAACATAGTAAATGAGATACTAATTGAGGAAGATATATTTGCAGAAGAACAGTTTAATGATGGAAAGTTTATGAAAAACATAATCACAACAGATAAATATTCAATAGATGAAGTACGTGACTTTATATTGAATGAAGCACCTTACATAGTTATAAACGTATATCATGACGAGGATTTTGTATATAAATGTTCATTAGCTGAACATTTATACTGTAATCAATTTAATATCGAAATAGATGATGGTATAATGGAAATTGAACGAACAGGTAGATACGAAGTGAATGAAATGTCTGGTGTATGGGTGTATGAGGTAGTCAGATAATAGAATTTGACTTAAAGAAATAAGAGAATGCACTGTTAGTTGCAATACAGAAATAAAGGCAGTTAAATTACTAGAGGTTTTATGAGATAATGAGTATGTACAGGGATTTGAAGACAAAGACTGAAGTGTATAAATGGGGAAAAACAATACTTTAGAATTAGCAAATAACCACTACAGATGGTGGTTATTTTATGTTTAATTTTTAGAAGTTTAAGTAAAGAAAAGTATATTTAATATTGATTGTAGGGAGATAAAAAGGTTAATTTAGATTGAAATATATGTATTATGTAAGTTTATATTAGTTTAATATAAACGTGTGTTTAAATTGATTTTAGAGGTTATAAAATTTGATATAAGGTTATTTTAAAAATTATTAGAAAAGGTTATTGACAAAAACTATGAGTTATGTTATAATATATTAAATAAAAAATTTAGAGGTGTAATATGAAATTAGATTATAAACAGTGTGAATACATAATGAATAACGCAAGAAAAATGAAAATAGTTGATATGGCTACTGAATTAGGTATAGATACAAAAGAATTAAGTAAATATATTATGAATAATAACATAAAAGTAAGAGGACCTGAATATGTTTTTATGAAAGAACAAATTGATTATATATTTAGATGGGGAAGCTTAAGAAAATCAGAAGAACTACTAGATGATTTAAAAAAAGTAATTAATGACAAAAATCTAGATAGATTTAATGTTATACAATTTTGTAGAAGTTGTGGAATCAGACTAGGGCACAAGAAAAATAAAATCAGTGGGGCAGATATTACAAGAATTAAAGAAACACAGGGAACACAAGAAATACAGGAAAACTTAGATGAATATATGTTTAGTAAGGAAGATAAGTATTACATAAATATAAATTCAAAAAATATGAGAATTAAGGAACTAAGCAAAATACTAAAAAAAGACAGTGAATACATATATAAATATTGTATGGATAGTAATTTAAAATTCATAGGGAAAACAAAAGTATTTACACCTGTACAAGTTGAATATATATTTGAAAATTCTGAAAAATATACAACTAAAAAATTATCGGAAAAATTAAATGAAACGAATAAATTAATTGATATTAGTGCATATGATGTAAGATACTTTTGTGATAAATATAATATTAAATATTTAAGATACATTATATCAAATGAAAAAAATAAAGAGGAAATGAAAAAAAAGAATAGTGAAATAATTGAATACATAAAAAATAATTATTTAGAATTAGAGATAAAAGAAATGGCTAAAAATTTAGATGTAGATACTGAAGAAATAGAGCAATATATAAAAGATAGACCTGTGACATTTAAAAGATACAAAATGGTTAAATATAAAAAAGAACATCCTACAACTGATGTATTTGAATTATCAAAAATATTTGGATATTCGATACCTCAAGTACTTAGGTTATGTAGAGAATTGGGGTATACATTCAATATTAAAGATGAATTAACAGAAAAAGAAATTGAATTTATAGAAAATAACTTTAAACACATGCCAAAAAGTAAAATGTCAGAAGAATTAGGAGTACAAATTTTGTTATTAAATGAATATGAGAATACAACAGGAAATAAATTTAAATATTATAGATGTGTACTTACAGAAGAACAAAGAAAATATATAAAAAATAACGCAGAAGAGAAAACAGTATATCAAATAGAATTAGAACTGAATTACGAAGTACCAATATCCTCTATACAAGAATATGTAGATAAACTTGTAAAAAATAGTGAGATAAAGATAAAAGTAGACAGTGGTAGAGCAGAAAAAATAAAATTAACTGACTATCAGAAGAAGTATATGAAAGAAAATGCAGCAATTAAGACTGAAAAACAGGTAGCACAAGATTTAAAAATTAAAGTAGGCACAATTAAAGCATATTGTAAAAAGCATAACATAGATATATTAAAAGAAACTAAGGGTCGTATAGAAAAGGAAGAGTTAATAAAAATACTGATATATTTACGTAAAAATTATGGAATAATGAGCGTAAAACAAATGTCAATAGTACTTGAGAGAGGTACAACTACGTTAAATACTATTATAAAAACATATAGAATAGAGAAAATAGACACAGAAAAACCTTATATAATAGCATACACTAAATAAATAACTACTTAAGTAGTTATTTTTATTTTATTTATAGGATAATTTTAAAATTACTTAAAAAAAGTTTTAAAATGTACTTGACAAATCGATAAATATAGTTTATAATGAGTATATAAAGAAGTTAAGAAATAAAAAAATTATATTATATTAATTGGGAGGACGTTTAATATGGGTAGTTATGAAAGTGGAAGATTAGATTGTGGGGAGAATTTTATTCATGCTAATTATAAATTAGTGAAGTCTGGAGAGATGACTTTTGAAGAATTAGTAGCAAGGTCAGAATTGAGCGATACTAAAGTAAGAAGTTATATAAAAATGGCTAAAATTCCTTTAGAGTTTAGAGAGTTATGTTATTTGAAAGACAGTGAAAAGAATTATATAAAGGAAAATTATAAAGAAATGAATTATAGTGAAATGGCTAAAAATTTAGATAGGTCTACAACTTGTGTAAGAGATTACTGTTTAAATGTTTTATGTGTAGAAGCTAAAAGTAATATAAAAATAAATGCTGAGGCTATTGGGGAATTAGTGGAAAATGGAAAAGATTTTACGGCTAAAGAATGGGCTGAATACTTTGGTGTGGATGTAACTACGATTTATACAATTTGTAAAGAAAACAATATAGAATATAAAAAGCCTAATAATGATTTAGTTGAAAAAGAAATAGAATATATATTGACAAATCATAAAAACTTAACACCTTCAAAAATGGAAGTGGGATTAAAAGATTTAGGTTATAAAAGAAGTTATAAAACTATTAAAAATTTTTTAGAAGGAAGAAATCTAGAAATTAAAAAAGGTAAAGAGAAAAAGGAAGTTAAGGAAGTTAAGGAAGTTAAGGAAGTTAAAAAGGTTAAAGAGAATAAAAAGGATTTTGAAGTAAAAGAATTATTACAAGAAGTTGCTATTATGGATGATAACAAAATAATAAAAGAATTAGAAAATGATTTAATAGATATATTGAATAAATATGGTATTTTAACCAATTTACAAGATAAACTATCTAAGAATTTAATTACAGAATTAGAAAATTCTAATTTTGAGGAAGTACATAATTTATTAAAAGAGATAGAAATAGTAAGTAAATATATGCAATAATAAGATTAAAATATAAGGGGGAGCAGAGACTCTTCCTTATATAAAAATATAAAAATAAAAATAAAGAGGAGAAAAATAAAAATGGGTAAAAGAAGAATGACAGAAGATATGATAAAGGAATTAATAGAAAAAGGTGCAGAACATTCAGCAAAAGAATGGTCTGATAAATTTGAAGTAGAGGTACATACAATTAGGGATAATTGTAAAAGATATAACATAGAACTTAAGAAAGTAAAAAACCATATAGATGAAGAAGAAGCTGAATATATAAGAGAAAATGGTCCAAACATGACAATAATACAATTAGCTGAAGGTATAAAGAAAGAACTGGGTATAGAACGAAATAAGGGTTCTATAAAATCTTTTGTAAAAGATAACAAAATAGAGATTAAAAAAAATTATAAAAATTCATTTGATATAGATAAAATACGAAATGAAGTAAATAGTAAACAATTAAATGAAAATACTGAAATAATTGAAACAGACATAAAAGAAGTAGAAGAAATAGAGGAAGAAGTTACAGAGGAAGAAGTTGAAGAAGAAGTTACAGAAGAAGTTGAAAAGGTAACTTTAGAGAATGATTTAATTAAAATATTGAACAAATACAGTGTAATGGAAAATTTACACAGCAAACTTATTGATGAAATTAAGAAATCTTTAAATGACAATAAGTATGGTGAAGTATCTGAAATAGCCTATGATATAGAAACAATAGAAAAATACATGTAATAAGGAAAAGGGATGAATGAAAATTCATTCCTTTTTTATTTTTTAAAATTATTAAAAAAAGTTTAAAATAAGTATTGACAAAATGGTTAAAATAGTTTATAATATATTTAATAGAAATTTTATAAATTAAGGGGTCGGAGTCATGAAGAAAAGGAAAACTAGGAAACAAAAGATTGCTCTAGGATTAAAGAGAGAGATAATAAAAATAGACATAAACATAAAAGAATTAAGTACAGAATTTAGTAAACAATGTGAGTATTCAATAGAGCAACAAAAGAAGTTGAACGAGGAAAGAAAACAGAATAAAATGTTACATTTAGTAAGTTATAGTAGAGCAGATGCTTTAAACACATGTATAAGTTATTGGGAAATAGAGAAAATTGATGTAGAACAAAAATTAAAAGAACTTAATAATAAGAGGGGAAACAGAAAATGAACAATACACCTTGGTATATGTATAAAGGAAGACATCACTATGCAGGAAGTGCTAGAATAAAAGAGAAGATAGTTTACGACAGAAAGTGCAAGAATTGTAAAAATAGAAAAGACGGTTTAGATACAGTATGTGACAAATATAAGTGTATACCTCAATCAGTACAAAGAGGCGGAAGTTGTGAGAAATACAACGGATAAATAGGAGAATAACATGGAAAAACAGTTAGATATATTTGATAAACTTAAAATAGACCCAGAAAGAATGTACAAATCAGAAACAACTAGGTTGGAGTTAAAAGAAAATTTTTACTCATTAGATAAAAAATATCAAGAGTTTTTAATGAATGAGGGAATGAATTATACAATAGAGATTCTTACTTTTGATACTGAAACAAATGAAACTGAGCTAAAATTCATAGGAAATATAAATGAAGCTATGTGTTTCAGTGGTTTTGATGTAGAACCTATCAATATAGACAGATTAATGTTCATGGTTGAGAGTAATATACTTAAAATATATACACAAATATCCAAGACAGATGAAAGAATGATGGAAATTATAAAATTGACAAGAAAACAGTTAAGATAAAAGAAATGGAGAGTTTATATAATCAAAGATAAGGAGAACTTAAATATGGACTTTAAAAAAGTAATAGAAGCTAAAGAATATGATTTCTTAAGGGAAGATGAACACTTAAAAGATAGAATAATGTTACTATCATTAGGCGGAAGTCATGCATACGGAACTCAAAGAGAAGACGGACAAAGCGATATAGATGTTCGAGGGGTAGCATTAGAGAGACCTTCAGATTTAATAGGGCTAACAGAATTTGAGCAAATAGTAGAGACAAACACAGACACTACTATTTATGCATTCAATAAGATGATTAAGTTACTAATGAACTGTAATCCTAACGTAATTGAGATACTTGGATGTAAACCTGAACATTATTTAATAGTTTCAAAAGAAGGACAACAACTATTAGATAACAGAGATATATTTCTATCTCAGAAAGCTATTGGAAGTTTCTCCGGTTATGCAAGCCAACAACTAAGTAGGTTGGAAAATGCCTTAGCAAGAGATAGACTAGGGCAGGTAAAGAAAGAAGAACATATATTAAACTCTATTAGAAACGCTATGATGACATTTGAAAGTAGATACACAGAGTTTGATGAAAATAAAGTAATATTAGATTTAGGTGATAGTGATAAAGAGGATATGGACAAAGAAATTAAAGTTACAATCGATTTAAAAGAATATTCTTTAAGAGAGTTAGCAGGAATGTTAGGTGAAATGCAGAATGTAATTAGACTTTACGACAAAGTAAATCACAGAAACAAAAAGAAAGATGATAACCATTTAGATAAACATGCCCAGCACTTAATTAGACTATACATTATGGGTTTAGACATATTAGAAAGAGGTAAAATAGTGACATATAGAGAGAATGAACTAGATATTTTACGGAAAATAAGAACAGGTGGATATAGAAAAGATGATGAAAGCTATGACGAGAGTTTCTTTGAATTAGTAGAAGAATACAAGAAAAGATTTAAGTACGCAGCTAAAAACACATTTTTACCTAAAGAGCCTGACTCTAAGAAGATAGAAGAACTCATTATGGATATTAACGGTAAGATAATTAAAGGGTTGATGTAGACATAAAATTAGATTTACAGTTCTTTGATTATGAAACAACTATCAAAGGAAAAGAAACTAGTGAAGAAGATTTAAAAAGGTGACAGAAGAAAATAAAGAAAGAATACATATAAAGATATGTAATCAATTTGTAGAATAATATACAACTAAATAAGAATTAAAAAGATAAAAATAAAATAATTAAAATAATTGAGGGGAAAAACTGGGATGGAGAGCAAAGAAAGAGCAAGCATGAAGATATATAATTCATTTGCAGCATATTATCCAACTAAAGAAGAAATACAGAAAAAGTTGAATTCATTTGAAGATAATAGCGATACACAGGAAAAGGGTACTAAACAACGAATGAGCGATGACGAACTAATAAAAAGAATTTACGGAATAGACTAGGGAGGATTACATTATGTATATTAACATGAATGTGAAATTAAAGAATAAGGGTAGAAAAGCTAAATTTATGACAGAAGAAGAATTTGCTAAAAAAATACTTAAAATCGGAATAAATAACCAAGTGTGTGAAGAAGACGAGAAAGATTATAAAACTACACTAATGCACTTAATAATGGGTAGAGAGTGCTATACTGAACTATCAAAAGTAACAGATGACTTGAGTAAAATCGTTGTAGACAGTGAAAATGTAGATATTTCTGGAGATTTCAATTATCATAGAGATGAAAAAGACCCTGATTATAGTGAGAAAGATAATAATATAGATTTATTAGGATATCAAGTTATAAATGGAATATCATTCATAGGTGGAGCGATGGGTGGAGATTGGGAAGAACCTGTATATTTCATAATATATTGGGATGGAAAGAACTTAAGAGGATATATACCAACAAAAGGAAATACATTTAATATTGAATGTAAAGCAGCATTTGGTAGTTTGGAAGAATCAGATAAATATGAATCTTTGTGTGAAAAATACGGTACAGACTATGAGGGGGATTTAATAGATAGAATAAAAAAACAGGAGTTAAGTTTACGACATAGTAAAGAATTAGTAGATAGTATAAAAGATACAAATGATGTTATGTTCTGGATTAATTGGGACGGAGTACTGGAAGATATAACAGCAAGAATAGAATTAATAAAATAAATTCTACAGGGGAAGAAGTGGACAAAACAAGTGGAGGAATATTAATTTTTGCATTAATAATTGCATTAACAGTAGTAATAGTTGACCCTGACACTAGATTTAAACCTTATGATTAAGATGATGCAATAGAAAATATAGGGGATAAATACATAGAGTTAGTGGAAGACAAAGGTTATTTATCTGAAATAAATAAAGTTAATCTAGAAACAGAGATATTAAATAAAAGAAGTGTATATACAAATACACATTTTGAAGTAAATGGAACAAGTGAAAAGAAAGAACCTGGTGAAGCTGTATGTATTAGAATAAATTACAATAAGAAAAATATATTTGGTATAAGTAATACATATGATACAAAGGTATTTACGGGAATAGCAGAATAAAGTATAAGCTAAACATAGAATAAAAATAGTAGGAAGAAAAGTAATAGGAGACTTAGCAACAATAGAGTGAAGACAACACGATTATTGTGAGCTATCAGATGATGACAATAAATTGATTATGAAACATGTAAATATGGGGGATAACAATAAACAAGTGAGGGGACTTACAAAAGATGAAATTAATGATAGTTTATTTAGTATTAGTGATGATATCGACATTAATGTTAGGAACATTTACGAATGACAGAAGAAATATAGTATTAGGAATAATGTGGCCGATACTAGTATTAATAGTAGTAAGCGGAACGATATGTGGAATATGTAATTTATTAATGTCAATTATGTTAAATGTAACAGAAGGAGTTAAAAATGAGTGATTATGTAAAAGCAAAAGTAATAAGACTTCCATTTCCTAAATCATTAATAGAAAAATTATGGGTTAAGGATTGTTGGGATTGTGAGGACTACTTAAAAGAAACCTAAGGAGAACTTTGGGATAATTGTGGGAATGATACTTGGGTTGAAATTGAACTTACAGATAAAGATTATTACTTAGATTATGTAGTTTATTATGAATACGGAGCAGACACAGAAGAATATGGATATTCATTTTTACTAGATGATAAAGACAGAGAAAAATATAAGCCAATATTTGATAAGATAGGTGTTGAATATAACATAAATGATTTACGGAAAGTTATATACTGTTATTATAACGATTGTGAATGTACAGATTACTATGATGTTAATGAAATAACATTTGAAAATTTGTAACTAATAGAGAGAGGAAATATATAAAATGGAAATGACAAGAAAATTAAAAGAGAGATTTTGTAAAGATATGAACATTCCAATTAGCATGTTTGATGAACCATATTTTACAGATAGATTAAAATTATATGATAAGCAATTTGAAACATTGAAAAAATATAGCAAGTTTATGAAGTTATTAGAAGGATTTGATAGCGAACAGGACTATTTCGGATATTACAATAAATTAAAAGATGAAATCATAAATTATTTAGGCGAGTCAGAGGGAATGAACCGTTTCAAAGAAGAAGACATGAACAAGTATCAAGTTAAGAACGTAGGATTTCCGAGTAAAGACATATTTAAACCTTCATTTAGTGACAGAGTATTTTTAAGTGTAGACATGAAGAAAGCAAATTTTACAGCATTAAAACACTACTCAAAAGATATAGTAGGTGGACAAGACACATATGAAGAATTCATAGGTATGTTTACGGAATCTGAATATTTAAAGTCAAGTAAATATATTAGGCAGGTAGTATTTGGAAATCAATCACCTAAAAGACAGATAACATATGAGAAACACTTGATGGACGAATTATTAACTAAGATATTAGAATTTGTTGATAAAGAATTAGTAGTGTTCTTTTCAAATGATGAAATAGTGTTAGATATGACAGAAAATTATTCTGGTAATGATATAGCAGGATACACCAAGAAAATAGACACGTTATTATATCATGAATCAGCAAATGAGGGTGTGAACTTTAGACAAGAATTATTCTTATTAAAGCATATTCCTGGGGTAGGGTATATTAAGAGTTTTATAAATAAACCTGGAGTAGAGTTTAAGTGTATAGATAGTGTAATAATGCCATTTGTATTGAGAAAGTTTCAAGGGGAAGTAGTTCAAGAGTCAGATAAAGTATTTTACGCAAATGATGGAAGAAAGGCAATGTTATTAGACATTCCAGAGATTGTGATTGAGGTGTAGTAATGATGAAGATGAAAAAAGTATTGTTGATAACTGTGATAATGTTAATGTCAATGACATTAGGAGGATGTTTTTTTAGCGCTGAAGAAGTGAAAGAAGACGGAAGAAAAATTGATGAATCAAAAGAAATGATGAAATATATAAAAACACGATACTCTGACAATCAATATGTGAACGTTAAATTAGTATATCATAAAGATACTAAAATAGTTTATATGTTATTTACTGAAAGTACATATACTAATGGGATTACACTCTTTATAAGTGAAAACGGAAACTACATGAGATACATAGACGGAAAATTCATGGAGATAACCAGAGATGGTGAGTTGGTAGTATCCGAAGAGCAATTTACGGATGAAGAGACAGTAGAAGTAGAAGAAAAAGAAAGTGACGAAGAACTAGATAAAGAGATTGAAGAAATATATATAGAAGCAGCTAAAGAGATTGAAAAACTATATAAAGAAGCAGAGAACAAGGAATAACAAATAATTAATTTTAACAAATACTAGTCTGTTATTAATTTAGCAGACTAGTAACTATAACGAATTGAATTTGAATTAAAATTAAAATAGAAAGATGGATAAAAATGAGAAAATGTATTGACTTACCTTGTAATATAGGGGATACAGTGTATACTATTATAGATGGCGTAGATATGCCTTATATACAAGAAGATGAAGTAATTGCATTTGAGATGTGGAACGTTAAAGGGTAAACAAAATTATTCATAGGGACTATGCACGGGATTTATGCATATGATACTAAAGTGAGTTTAGACATGAAAGAAGCAAATGCTAAATTAAAAGTACTATTAAAAAGAATTAAGAGAGATGAAGAAAATGGAGGGATTTAATATGTTATCAAAAGAGCAATTAAATAAACTAAAAGAAGAAGTAGAAGCAGGAGAAATGGCAAAGCAGATACTAGAAGAACATGATAATTTAAAACTTAAGATTGAAGCATTAGAAAGATGGTTAGAAGATTGGGACGAAGAAATATCAACTTCTAATATTAAACAAATTAATTTTGGAACTGGTGGAACAAACAAGCAGATTTATACAGAAGATAAAAAATTTGCAGGGGAACATATAAAAAAGATTGTGGAACATGAATTAGAAGTATATAAAGAAAGAATTAATAAAATATCAATATAAACTAAAAGGTGAAAATATGGATAGAAATAGGCTAAAGGACTTAGCTAAAGAAACTTTAGATATAGTAGGAGCAGGACAATACAAAGTAAATGGTAAAACAGTTAAATTAAACTACATAGAAATAGGAGATTTTTACGGAAATGATTATTTAGAAAAACTAGATGTGAGCAGGCAAAGTAAGTTTGTGAACACAGAAATAGAGATAGTAAATGAAAGTACAGTAGACACTATATTTAGATTGAAAGAAGATAATATAGGTGTACTAAACTTTGCATCAGCACACAATCCTGGTGGGGGATTTCAAAACGGTGCAATGGCACAAGAAGAATGTTTAGCTTATTGTAGCAATTTGTATGACACACTTGAGGGAAATGAGTTTTACGAAATTAATAATAAAGTAAAGAGTAAAATGTACACAGACAATATGATTATTGGAGATGTGGGATTTTTTAGAACAGGAAGTTTTAAGCTAGTAGAAAAACCTAAGACAGTCACAGTAGTAACATCAGCAGCTGTAAACATGGAACAAGTATTAAAACACCAGGAAAATGAAGAAGAAGCTAAAAGAGCAATGAAAAACAGAATGAGAAAAATACTAAAGTTAATGACTAGTGAGGGTTGTAAAACAGTAGTATTAGGTGCATTCGGATGTGGTGTATTTGGAAATAATACTAAAGATGTAGCAAATAATTGGTTGGAACTTCTTATAGAAGAGGACATGTTACATTTATTTAAAAAAGTAGTATTTGCAGTTTATGATAGACCTGGAAAAAAAGGAAACTATGAAATATTTAAAGAAATATTAGAGATAAAATAATGGGAGATAATAATGACTAAAAAAGAATTCTATGAAAAGGTAAGAGACACATATTTTACAGAAGCATCATGTACATTAGAGGAATTCAAAAAAATGTTAACAGGAGCAATGCATGTATTTGGTGAACTTGAAACTGAAGTAGAAGAAAAAGAAGACGAAACAGTGATAAGATTCATAGACAGAGATGAAGCTGATTTAACTTTTGCACCTGAAGAATGTGAATTAACTAAAGAAGATTTGAATATGTCTTGTGAAATAATGACATTGTACTTAGATAAAGACGGAACAATAAAGCTATTGGAAAATAATATAGGATTGTTTACGGAAGCAAATAAAGAGACAGTTTTATTTCTTGGAAGTTTAATTGGTAAGCAAATAGAGTTATAAACGTACTTAAATCATACATATTAATATGTATGATTTTTTCATTTACGTTAGGTATATTTTACAACTAAAAGGTTATAATAAATAATAAGGCTTAAAATAAGGAGAGGTGAACTATTTATGACAAAGCCACTTGTTTTATTTATGATATTATGTTTTATATTGACAGCATACACAATTTATGGAGGAACATTTACTGGAGAACAGATAGGAGTAAGGGAAGTTGTAGAAGATTACTTTAATAATTTAGAACAAGTATTGGGTAATAAGGAGCTCGATATGGTAGAAAAAGAGGCTGTAAAACACAGTATAAAAGATATAGAAGTGAATAATAATAAGGCATCAGTTGAATTAGAAGTAACAGGAATAGATAATACAAAATTAACTTACGAACTTATTATGTATCACACATTTATAGAAAGACTAGCTGTAGTAAGTAATGAAATAGTAAATTTACCGGATAGTCATAATATATACGTGAATATAACTAAAAAGAACTTAGGCAGCAGTAAGAAAACTAATTTAACAGTTAGTTTAGAAAAAACTAATGGAAAATGGAAAATTACTGATGAAAGTAGAAGAGATTTATTTAGTGCTTTAAGAAGTACAGATATTAGTTACAAAGAGTTTGATAGAAAGGCACATGAAAACTTAAAATTAGCATTAGAAAAACAGACAATTAAATATAAAGAAGAAAAACCTGATATAACTTTATCACAGTATTTGATAAATTATATAAAAGATTTTGTAAATAATGAAGGATATATTACAGAATTTCCTTTTGAGAAACAGGTGTTTATGAAAAATAAACCTGTAACTGAAACTGATGTAACTGAAGAAGGCAGGGAAACTGAAGATATAGTTGTAGAAGAAAGTAAAACAGAAGAAAAAGAAACAAGTGAATTCACAAAAAAATTGATAAAAGAATTAAATGAATATAACAATTATAGGAAAGCACAAGAGCAGGCTAATTAAATACAACTAAAATTAAATCATACATTTTAATATGTATGATTTTTTAATATAATTTTTTAAAAGTTTAAAAAAAGTCTTGACAAAAGTTAAAATTTAGTTTATAATATTACTATAGAATAAATTAAAAATAAGGGAGAATTACAGAATGTATTCAGTAAACCTAAAATTAAAAGTAGAAGTAAATAGTTTTGAGGAATTAAAAAATAAACTGATGGAACTAAATAAAAATGGAATAATAGTAGAAAATTGGCAATATTCAGAATTAGAGGATGGGGCACTATTGATGGCAAATTCACATATCGGTAAAGTAGTAAGAGTGAAGAATAAAAAAGACACTGAGTTAGGAGTAATAACTAAAGTAAATCCAAAGGCACTGGTAGTATCAGTAGGTAATGGAATAGAATATAACTGTCCTATAGAAGGATTAATGGATGTAACAGCTGATGAATTTAAGGAAGAAGATTTAAAAATAGGGGGACCTGGAAATTTCTATACTTACAGTGGTTTTATAGGTCGGATATTAAAAGACAATAGTTTAGCAATATGTTTTAAAAACAGAGATAAATATGACATAATACTAATTGATACAAATAGTGGTAATGGTGGAAGGTCATTTAAAGGCATACTAGAAAAAGATGTTGAAAGATATATTAAATTTACAAAATAAATAAAAGTTAGTATCTAAATAACATATCATAGATGTATTAATTAAATGTTGTAAAAATTATAATAAATTTATGGAGGTAACTATGGGTTCAAGAGGTTTTCAAAGAATAAAAGATACAATAGGAAAAAATGAAGGACTTATTTTGTCTACAGACACATTAAATTTAGAACAACTAACAATATCAGGAAGGGACTTCATAATTTACAACGAGATAGAAGAGGGATACAGTATAGTAAAAGCTATAAACGTATTATTTGATGAAAACGAGAATTATATGGAACAGATGTATCCTTTATATCAAAGAGGTATGGTAAAAGATACATTTAATGATGATGAAATGGAGCAGATGGAATACTTGTGGCATGAGGAAATTTACGAATTATTTAATGATGTTTGTCCTGGAGGGCACTATTTCGGAAGTACAGACGGAGATGGGGCATGCATAGGGTTTTTCGAATATAACGAAGATTAGGAGGAAAAGTAAAATGGCAAAGTTAAGAGATGTTTTACAGTTTGTAGCTTATGGAACAGCACTAGATATAGCAGAAACAAATAGAATGGGGATAAACCATTTATTTGGTGAAGACGAGTTGATTACAAGAGAAATTATAGAAAGAAATCACCAAGAATTGCTTGCTAGAGAACTATATGGCGGGATACATGCAGAAGGTTATAGAAGAGATACTTTATTTATACCATTAGATTATAAAAACTAATTTATGGAGGTATTTATGGTAAAACTAAGTGATATGAGAATAGGAAGTACAATAAATGTTAGAGGTTGTTTTGGGTCAGGGAAACATGTATTGGCAACAGTAGTTACAATAGAAGAAGACATAAAAAATGGTAGGCCTGGAATAGACTATGAAACAGAAGACGGAGACGGAGATTTATGTTGGGCATACTTAGAACAAGTAGATAAAGTAATAGAATATTAATAGAGGACAATAAAATGATAACAGTGTATAAATGTAATGACTGTGGTGAAGAATTTGAAGAGCCTAAAAAGAATGACTTACAAATACAGAAGAATTTAAGTTATATAAAAATAAGATAGGGTGTTATGAAGAATGCTGTACTGAATGTGGCTCTAAAAACTTTTATGAGCATAGATATAAATATTAATACAAGTATGACGAGTATGAGGACTATTAAAGGAGGAACACATATATGAATTGGGGTTTATTTATTTGTGCAGATTGTGGTTACGTATTCGCTGAACCTAAGAGATATATGGAAAATCATGGAGAAGCATGGGGAGCACCTGCACTTGAAGAATGGTCAGTATGTCCAGCATGTGAAGAAGCAGGTTATAGAGATTACAACGGTAATAAATGTGATGGAGATTTTGATTTAGACTATCTTTACGGTGAAGGTGAATATGCCGAAGAAGATGAAGAGAATGAAGATTAAAAACGAAGATACTTCTAAAGAAGAATTGGTAGATATATTTGAAAATGTAAACAGTGTATATGAAGTAGATATCATAGTTACAGATACAAAAACTGGAAAGAAACAAAATAAAACAGTTAGTATAGTAGATATAGATATAGATATAGATATAAATTTACGGGTTTCCAATGATTTAAATAAGATATATTCAACAGATAACATGACTATAGAAGTAGCAGGGTATTATTTTGATTTTGTTAGCAGAGATGGAAACTTTGATTCAAGTAAAATAATCATGAATAAAAATAGAACACATAGAAAAGAAGAGAGATACTACATAGACTATTACGAAACAATGTGAGTAGATGTAAAATAATTAATAAATGTAATAGAAAAGATTAGGGTAAAACTAGAGAAAAACACTGAAAATTAGGTTGTGTTTTAAACTACATAGGGAAAGGAGAAACTATGAAATTTAATTTTTATAGAACAATTAAAAAGATAGCAATAACAACACTTTTATTATCAGTAATTACAACAACGACATATGCTTCAGAATTTATGGACATAACGAATCATTGGGGCAAATCCAATATAGATTATTTAATAGGCAGAGGTTCAATCAATGGTTATCCAGATGGAACATTCAGACCAGATGGAACAATAACAAGAGCAGAGTTTGTAAAGATAGCATTAGGAAGTGTAATGTCAGTAGAAATAGCAACAGGTGAACATTGGGCAACAGAAATATTTGATGAAGCAATAAATCAAGAAATATTAAAGATAGGTGAAATGCCAGAGAGTGATTGGGATAAATCAATAACACGATATGAAATGACAATGATAATGACAAGAATAGCAGAAAAACTATTATATGAAGAAAAAACAGCAACAGTAGGGATAGCAAATATATTGACAGATTATAATAAAGTACAGCAGAACCAATATTATACTACTTATGTAGAGCAAGCCTATATGAAAGGTTTAATAAAGGGTTATGAAGATGGTTCATTCCAAGGAACAAAGACAGGTAGTAGAGCAGAAGCTTGTACAATGTTAGCAAGAATGTTAGATGCAACAAAAAGGATAGTAGTAGATACATCAACAGTAGTAGTAAAACCACCAGTACAAACAAATGCAACTACATTGTATCAAACAGATGCAACAAGAGGAGAAGCCAAAGCAGGTGATACCTTTGTAAAAGCAGATGGTGCAAAAGTAGTATTAAAAATAGATTCAGTAACAGGGGTATTAGGAGCAGGTCAAGGGGTAGCAATAGACCTTGGAAGAACAGTTGATGATTCAATAGGTAAAGCAACAGTATTTGATGGATATCAAGCAACAGGTAATGATTTTGGACCCATAGCAGGTCAGATATATCGTGTACATCTAAATACTGGAGAAGGTCATTGGACTGGTGATTGGGCTAAGATTTGTAATACAACAAGACCAACATATTCAGGAACTGCAGATGGCGAATTATCAGCCGATAAGAATTGGGAGTGGACTACAATTTATCGTGGTGGTTCTTGGGTTTTTGTGGTAGATAGTAGTATTTAATAATACAAATTAGTATTAAATAGATAATAAAAAAAGATAGAAAAGTAGATAATCTTAAATAATTATATACTTTTTAATATCAATATTATATTAAAACACAACCAAAAATTAAAATTATATGTGTAAACATATAATTTTAATTTAATAAAAATTATTTTTAAAATTATTAAAAAAAGTATTGACAAAAGTTATTAAATTTGATATAATATATTTAAGGTAATTAAATAACTAAAAAACAAGGGAGAATGGAAAAAATGAAATTTAAAGAATTTAAAAAATTATTGCAGGTAAACTTTGAGAAGATTACTAAAGACGAAACTAAACTATTTGAAGTAGAGGTAGACAAAGATGAATTGTGGAATTTGTATTTAGACAGTTATCCAGTAGGTACAAATAAAATTTTTAGAGAACGAAGAGAACACGATTGTAGTTGTTGCAGAAGTTTTATTAAAAATATTGGAAATGCAGTAGTAATCAAAAATAATGAAGTACATACAATATGGGATTTTAAAACTGAAGACACTACATATCAAACTGTTATAGATGCTTTAAACAAATATATAAAAGAAAAAGCAGTGACAGATGTTTACGTAACAAAGTTTAAGAAAATAGGAACAGATTCAAACTTCGAAGAATTGGTAAACGGAGAAACACTTAAATGGGAACATTTATACTTAGAGTTAGATGATAAGTTCGTTGATAAGAGCAATAGGTCAGAGGGAGATTTAAAAGGTCAATTTAGAGATATTAGAAATGTATTTAAGAGTTCATTAGATGAAATTACAGAAGATAGTGTTTTATCAGTATTAGAACTTATTTCTCAGAACTCATTATACAAAGGAAATGAATGGGAATACGCATTAAATGAATTTTTGAAATATGTTAAAGAGTACAATAAATTAAATACACAGGAAGAAAAAGACAAATATACTTGGGAGCAATCAGTAAAGATTAATGAAGTAGTAGGTAAGATAAAGAACCACAGTATGGGAACATTATTAATAAATATAGGTACAGGAATGGATTTAGATACAGCGGTTAAAAAGTATGAAAAGATAGTAGCACCTGAAAATTATAAAAGGTCAAAACCAGTATTTACGACTAAGATGTTAGAAGATGCTAAGAATACTATAGTGGAATTAGGTTTTGAAAATTCACTAGAAAGAAGATACAGTACTTTAGATGATATAACAGTAAACAATATATTATTCTCAAATAAAGATTCAGCTAAGAGAATTGGCGGAATAGATATATTTGAAGACATGAAAAAAGAAGTAGAAGTAAACACTAAGAAATTTACGAAAGTAGAAGAAATATCAATAGAGGACTTTGTAAATAATGTATTAACAACTGCAAAAGAATTAGAAGTATTATTTGAAAATAAACACAGTAGAAATATGGTATCATTAATAGCACCTGAACATAAAGATAGTAAGTCAATGTTTAAATGGGATAACAACTTTAGTTGGGCATATTCTGGAAACATTACAGATAGCTCAATGAAAGAAAGAGTTAAATCAGCAGGCGGAAATGTTGAGGGAGATTTGCGTTTCTCAATACAGTGGAATGATGAAGTATACAATGGTAATGACTTTGATGCACATTGTGTAGAACCAAGTGGATATGAAATATACTTTGGAACTAGAGGTATAAAATCACCAAGTGGTGGGGAACTAGATGTAGATATTATTAGACCAATAAAAACTGTTCCTGCTGTTGAAAATATTACTTGGGAAAATAGAAGTTCAATGAGAAATGGAATTTACAAATTATTTGTACATTGCTTCTCAAACAATGGTGGAAGAACTGGATTTAAAGCAGAAGTAGAGTTTGATGGTCAGATATATGCATTTGAGTACAATAAAGAGTTAAGACACGGAGAAAAGGTTCAAGTAGCAGAAGTTACATTGAAAGATGGAGTATTCAGTGTTAAAGAATTATTACCATCAAGCATGTCATCAAGAGAAGTATGGAATTTACGAACAAACCAATTTGTGCCAGTATCAGTTGTAATGTATTCACCAAATTATTGGGACGAACAAAAAGGCATAGGAAACCAACATTACTTCTTTATGTTAAAGGATTGTGTAAATACAGAAAATCCAAACGCATTCTATAATGAGTTCTTAAGAGAAGATTTAACTAAACATCGTAAAGTATTTGAAGCATTGGGTTCTAAGTTAAAAGTAAAAGAAACAAACGACCAATTGTCAGGAATAGGATTTTCTTCAACAAGAAGAAATGAACTAATTATAAAAGTAAAAGGTAACATAGAAAGAACACTAAAAATAAAATTCTAAAAGAGAAGAAAAGGAGAAAAACATGAGCAATAAAAATTTATTCGAGGTAGCAACAAGAAACAGATTAAGATTTGCGTTCAAAGGACAGATAGGTGTAGAAGACTTATGGCAGTTATCAGTAGGAGATTTGGATACAATATACAAAGGACTGAATTCACAAATTAAAGCAGCTAAAGAAGAAAGTCTATTAGATACTAAGTCTAAAGAAGATGAAGAATTAACAGATAAGATTGAACTTGTTAAATACATATTCAATGTTAAAGTAGCTGAAAAGAACGCTGCAATAGAAGCTAAAGAAAAACGTCAGAAGAAACAGAAACTGATGGAATTACTTGAAGCTAAGAGAGAAATGGATTTACAAGGTAAGTCAGCTGAAGAAATTCAAGCTATGATAGACGAGTTAGATTAATAAAAGTAAAGGTAAGGGGTTGTCGCTTGGGAGAAGACAACCCTTAATAAAAGCAATAAACATCGATTATATGATTTACGGTGTTTAAATATAAAATAAAAGAGAAAAAGAGGAAAAAGATTATGGTTGCAATTCTAGATTCAATATTTTCACCAATAACACTTATTGTTATTGCATTGGTAGTGATTATTACACTATTTTGGAAGAAAGTACCTGCTGATAAAGCAATGGTAATTACAGGTTTAAAGAAAAGAGTTTTAAGTGGTAAAGGTGGATTAATGATTCCATTCTTTGAGACAAGCTGCGTCATTTCATTAGAGAATATGTCAATGACAACAGATATTACAGAAGCACCATCTAAACAAGGTATATTTGTAAATATTATAGGAACGGCAGTAATTAAGGTTAGAAACGAAGAAAAAAGTGTACTGACAGCAGTAGAACAGTTCTGTAGTGAAAGTTCTAAAAGAAGTACATCTGATGTAATTAAAAGTATTGTAGAACAAATATTAGAAGGTAAATTAAGGGGTATTGTATCTACATTAACAGTAGAAGAAATAAATAATGATAGAGCACAATTTGAACAAAGAATAGAGGCAGATATACGGGCTGAATTAGACTCAATGGGTTTACAATTAGTATCTTATACAATATTGAAAATAGCTACTCAAGGTGGTTACTTAGAGAATAGGGCAATTCCTCAGATAGCCCAAGCTAAGTCAGATGCTGATATAGCTACAGCTGAAAGAAAAAGAGACACAGAGATAAAAACAGCTGAAGCAATAAGAATAGGTCAGAAAGCAAGATTAGAGTCTGAATCGGCAATAGCTGAATCAGAAAAAGATAAGTCATTAAAAGTAGAGGCATACAGAGCAGAACAAGATAAAGCAAAAGCTGATGCAGATATGTCATATAAATTAAGAGACGTAGAGAATGAAAAACTGATGGCAGAACAGCAGGCAGAATTAGCTAAGAAAAATGCTGTAGTAGTAGAGGAAAGACTTGTAGCAGAAGTTAAGAAACCTGCAGATGCTAAAAGATATGAAGCAGAAGTTAAGGCTGAAGCTGATAAAAGAACAGCTATTTTACAAGCAGAGGCAGAAGCAGAAACAGTAAGAGTTAAAGCACTTGCAGAAGCTGAATCTGTTAGAATAAGAGGTAACGCAGAAGCTGATGCGATAAGGGCAAAAGGTTTAGCAGAGGCAGAAGCTAAAGATAAGATGGCAGAAGCAATGGCTAAATATGGCCAAGCAGCTATAGTTGATTTAGTAGTGGCTAGATTACCTGAAATAATGAGAGAAGTAGCTAAACCTATGGAACAAATTGAAAAGATTACTGTTATTGATAACGGTGGTTCTAACGGAAACGGTGGAGCGTCTAAAGTTAGTAAGATAGTAACTGATGTAGCAGCTAACGGATTTCAAATGTTGAATGATTTGACAGGAGTAGACATAGCAAGTTATTTACGTAACATAACTGAAAATAAACCTGTACAAAAGGTGGAAGTAGCAGAAACACCCCCAACATTAGGGGAAGACACATATAAATAACAAAATTAACCCCTAAGTTAAATCTTAGAGGTTTTTAATTTACATAACTAACAGGGAATAAGAGATGTTCATAGAAGTAGAAAATATACATAAGTAAGAGGTATAGGGATGGATATTAAAAAAGAATATGGTACATGTACAAAGACTTTAGACATGGCAGAAAGACTAAATGTGTTATGTGGGAATATAGAAAATGAACGAATAAAAAATATTAAAGAACTTATGAAGGAAATGGAAGAATTGAAAGAAAAAGAATACAGGGGATTTTTCTTCAATAAAATAATAAATAAAAGAATAGAAGTACAGCAATTAAACAAATTAGTGGAAATATCAGAATTACAGGCAAAGGTATTTACGGACTTAAACAAGGTATTTGAGTTAATACCTAGGGAAGAACTAAGAGATAGAATACAACAATTAAATATGCAGTAATAAAATTTGAAAAATAACCTCCAATATATATCGGAGGTTATTTTTATTTTTCAAGAGAAAAATTTTGATGAACTTGATAATTGAACTAATTAGTAATTAAGTTTAGATTTTGAAAATTAAAATTTTGATTTTTAAGGAAAGGAGCGCTTGTTTTGGGAGACGAATTTAAATTCTCAAACTATGTAATAAAAAATATTCGGCATAAGGGTATGAAGAATAAATGGTTTGCTGACGCTTTAAAGATAACTGAATCATCTTTTAGTTATAAAATAAAAAATGATTCATTTACTATTATAGAAACACTTGTACTAAGTGATTTATTAGATATAAACTTGAGTAGAGTACAAGAAGAATATAAGAACTTTAAGGCTAACAATACAGAAGAATGTAGTTTAGAAACATTAGAAGCATTATAGAGATAGGGAATGGAGGAAACTAATAAATGCAGTTCAAGAGATTAAAGATAATAAACTTTGGACCTATTAGAGATTTAGAGTTACATTTTGAACATGATAAAGTATATCACTTTGTAGCTGATAACGATAATGGTAAGTCAATGATAATCGACGCAATGAAAGCTGTTTGCTGTAATATGCCAAATAATCAAATTAAAAAATACGTATCAGATTATGCAGACTTCTTTTTAATTGAGGCTGAGGACTTTGAGGGAAATATAATAAAATTAACAAGGGGTCAAGGGCTATCTGAATATTATTTACAGAGAGCAGATGGAACTAAAGCATTATTTGACAAAGCAGGAGTATATGTGCCTGAAGAAATACAGAAAATAGTGAATGTGTATGTTGATAGTGAAAGAGATGAAAACTTCAACATAAGAACAGCAGATGATAAGGCAGTATTTACGAATACAACACCGTCTGAAAATTATAGTTATTTTCAAAAAGCTTTAGGAACTGATAGATTAAGAGAATCTATAAAAATAAATAATAAGATAGTAAAAACAGTTAAAGCTGAAAATGATATAACATACGGAAAAGTAGAGTTAGAGAAAAGCAAGTTAGATGATTACGTAGATTTAACAGAAGACAAAAGAAAGATGGATGTTTACGTAACTGAAGTTAGAAAGTCTTATGGAATATTAAATCAAGTAACTAGATTAGAAGATTTAAACGTACTGATAGAGCAAGAAGTTGCAGGTTTACCTTCTGAAATAGCTAACTTAGATAAAGAAAAACTTTACAATGAGGTTAGAGACATAGAAAGAATGACAGAGTTAGTAGATGCTTCTACTAAATATGCAGTATTAAAAACAGAGACAGCTAAGATAGAAGAGATAATTCAAGTAAACACGGAAATTAAAGATTTAGTGTCAGATTTAAAATTATTAAACTCATATGATGAACTTAATAATGCAGATGAAAAAGCTGAGAAAGTAATAAATATAACAGAAAGCATAGATGAATTAAGCAAAGGACATTCAGATATAATCAGAGAAATCCAACTTTTAACTAAAGCTATAGAGTTAGACAAAGCTGTTGAGTTAAAAGACATGGCATTAAGAAGAAATGAAGAATTAATAAAAGAATTTACGGATTTAGAGAAATTAAAAAATGATTTACAAGAAGTAAATAAATTAACTGATGCTTTGAGTAATACAAGAGTTAAAGTGAAAGAACTTAACGGAGTTGTAGAAGAAGTAAAAGTTAAACGTTTAGAATTAGATTCATTTATGAAAAAGAACAAATTCTGTCCTGTAGTAGTACAGAGAGAAGATATGAGATGTCCTTTCTCAAATAAGAGGATAGAAGAATTAGGAGGTATGACAGGTTAAGATGGAAAAACTAAATATATTACATATACCAGACCCTCACTTATTTGATGATAAAGTAGGATGTGCACCTAATTATGCTGATGAGTCTGTGAAAAACTTAGAGAACATAAAAAATATATTTTTTACTGGTGATTATCAAATGATAACATTCGGTGGAGATATACAGCATAAAGATATGGATAGAATGAAGTATATCAGTAGATTTATGAGGATATTCAAAGAGATAGGTGAAGTTGCACTTGAGAGATTACAAAATATGGGTGCATTAGAAAAAATGACAGTGTATAATCAAGACGGAGAAATAATAGATTTGTCAGAATACAATTCATTAGTATTTACGGTAAAAGGTCAACATGATAGTAACGCTGATGGTTATACATTCTTCAATATGTTAATTGATAACAAGGTAATTATTAATCCTAGAACATTAATTATAGAAGGGTTACAATATAACTTTATAAATTACAATAAAAGAGCAGACAGTTTTATAGAAGCTAGAAGACCTGAAACTAAGGTAATGATAAACTCATATCACTTTCCAATACTAGAAAGAGGAATATTAGCAGATGGGTTTGCGTCAAGAACATTGAGTCCATCAGACCATGGAATATTCAAGGATGTAGATTTAGCAATAATAAACGACATTCATAAAAGTATAGACCCATATTCAATAGAAACTGATGGAACACAAACTTTGGTTATAACTCCAGGAAGTGTAGGAAGAACTTCATTAGATGAAGGTCAAGATAGAGATACAGCTAACTTAATTCAAATAGAAATAGATTTTACGGATGACTATGGCTTAAATGCAGAATTAGTAGAGATGGAACTAAAACCATCAGACGAATTCTTTAATAAAGGGTTTGTAGTACAAAAGAAAATTAGAGAGAATGCTTTTGAGAATTTCAGAGTTGAGTTATCAACAGTAGAAATAGATTACTTTAATCCTGTAGAAGATATACAAGCATTGGAAGATGTGCCTGATGATGTTAAAGAAGTTGCCATTGATTTGTATAATGGAAAATTTGACAAGCTAATATCAGGACAATAGAAGGGGGTAGGATATGTTACCTTTGAAAGTAATAGATGGTTATATATTTAATGAAGAAGGAACTGAAATATCAAATGTTAGTGCAATGATAGATATAGACGGTGGACTTATGAAATATGGAGAAGCAGATTGGTTAGACGAATACTATAATACAGTGATACATAGGTATAATGGTTTAGGTCTATCGGATATAGCTGAAAAACTGGTATTAATTAAGTTTGACGGGTATGATGGAATATTGTCTAAAGAAGAAATATGTACAATACTAAATTATATGGTTTTATGCTCAGCTAACGGTAATAGAATAATGAAAATATTAATGTCAGATGAGAGTGAAATACACAAAGAAGTGACAAGACTTAACGAAGTAGGTTATTAAGAAAACTAAGTGATTGCACAGAATTTAAACTGAAAATAAAAGCTTATAGTGATAAGTATAAAGAATGAAAAATTAAATTAAATTTAAGGATAACTAGGAGGAAATTATGTCAGAAATACTAAACACATATAATGAAATATCAGCAAAGGTGGATGAGGCTATTAGAAAACAGCCTAAACTCGAAGCAGAAAGAGAGCTAGCTAAAAAAGAAGCTGATAAAATTTTAAAAGAACTAATAGCTAAGGGTTATGAATTTAAATCAAAGGATGATATTGCTAACATTAAGAATGATTTGGAAAGTAGAGTAAAATTACAGATGGAATCATTAAAAAGAAAGTTAGCAGAATATGATGAAATAACTAAAAAGGCAGAAACAGTTCAGTTACAGACATCAGACGATTTACTTTAACAATTACAGGGGGATAAAGATTTTATGAGTGTTGAAATAGATATCTATGACTTTATGAAAGAATGCATAGGATTAGATTTAAAAGAAATAGAAGAATACATGACATTCGATTATAAACATTTATCAGAGATAGGAGAAAAACAAAAATGTAATATGAACTCTATAGAGTTTATAGATTTATGTAAATATATGGATTTAGACAAATTAGAAAATACAATGCAGTCTACAGAAATAGTTATAGCAGCAAATAAGCATCATTCTGATATAATTGGAGCATTAGTTACTTTGTATATAACTAAGATAGTGAAAATATTCGATGATAAATTAAATTATATTGCAAAGAGAAGAAGTAAACTATTTAGGAAGAAAACAACATTCATAGAAAAGATAGACATTGGCAATATGATTATGACTATAGGTGGAAATAGTAACATAGAAACATTGATGTTATCTATAATCGGAAATAGTGAAAGAGAAATTGATTTAGTTGAAGATAGAAAAATATTCACAACTATAAATGAATTTGCTAAGAAGATATACATAATGACTAATATTAAGTATTTACTAATTAAGGAAGAAAAAGAAATGATAATGGTAGATGCTATGAACAAAGAGATAGAAGAACTTATGTATAACAGAAGAAAATTTACATTGAATGAATTAAATTTAAAAGAAGCAGAGAGTTTGCAATTTACATTCACTACTATAAACCATTTTGAAAATAATAAAGATAGCTACATGGAATTTATAAGAGATAACGCAGCAGGAAAAGAATTAAACGAAGAAGAAGAAATTAATAAATGGTTAGGAAGTATAGAACGTGCAAAAGAAGAACTTTTAGGAAACAAACTAAAAACTAAGTTAAAAGTATTAGAAAAACAATTCAATAAACTAAAAAATAGGAGAAAATAGAAAGATGATAATTAAAGGAAAAGATTTAATAGAGGGAATTAAGAAAGCAAACGGAGTAGTAGGAGAAGGAAGTGTAATTGAACACTTAAGAGGTTTTAAATTATTTCCAAGACCTGAAAAAGGAATAGTAGATATAGCAGGTTCAGACGGAAGATTAACATTACTAGCTCAAGTACCTTATGTAGTAAGTGATATTAGCGATGGAAGTGTATTGTCTTTAGGTTCAGACAAAATTAGAGACCTTATTAAACATATATCTGCTGATGATAATATTGGATTTGTTTATGAAGAAGGCAATCAAGAGGTAGAAATTACTGATGGAGATTACTCATTCAAAACAATGCAGAAACCTTTCGAAAATGATTTTATCAACTTTGAATATGTAGAATTTAAAGATTTTGAAGATGAATTAAACGCTAAAGAATTAGCATTCATATTAGAAAGTTTAACACCATTAGCTAGAACAGATTCAGCAGATTATTCAGCACAAACTATATATTTGAATAAAGAATTCGCATATTTGTTTGAAGGTCAGATTTTAGCTAAAGTGACAATAGGTTCTAAGAACCCTTATGTTATAGATTATAAATCAGCTAAACAAATTCAAACTATATTGAGAGCATCTGAATCAGAAGTGGCAAAGATTAAATTCTTTGAAGACACTCAACAAGTATTAATTAGAACTGAAAAAGACATTTTAGTTTACAGAGTACATGATTCAGAACAAGTAGATATTAGTTGGGCAGATAAATTTAATATAGATTACTCATTTAAAGTAAATAGACTAGATTTTATAAACTCATTAGCTAGAACTAAATTAGCTACAGACGAAGAAGAAATTGTTTGTATAATAGGAGATGGTAAATTATCAATGTCAGGCTTTGGAGATAACGGAGAAAAAGCAAAGGACTCTTTACCAATAACAGAAGAAGTTGGAAAAGTTCCTGGAACATTAGTTTTACTAGTTGATAAATTTACACAAATTTGTGGAACAATGAGAACTAAAGAAATATTGATTGAAATTGACCCTGAAGAACTATTGATGAAAATACATGATACTCAAGGTAGGGCAGTAGGTTACATGACATTGAATATAGAGTAATTTACAGATAAAGTAAAAAAATTTTAAAAGGACTTAAAATAGTGTCAAAAATGTATAAAAATATATTGAAAGTTTCAAGGTTATTTTTGGCACTATTTAAACCTCAAAATAGGGAGGAATACTAAATTGGAAACAAACTCATTGGATTTAGAATATCAAGAGTTAATGAATAACGTAGCTAAATTTGACAAAGTAGTAGATTTATACTCTATGGTAAGAAATGATACTAAAAAATCTATTAAAAACTTAGAGGACAAATATAAAGAAGGCGAAGATTCATTAGAAAGATTTAGAAAAGCAGGAGAAGTTGTAAAAAGAATTACAGATAAACGTAATAATGGTGTTAAACAACATATTAAGGGTGCAATTAACTCAGGAATAAACGCAATATTACAAAAAAATGCATACACACTTACGATAGAAGATGATGATAGAGGTTCAAGTAAAGTTACTAACATAGAATTTATAAGTAATGATACAGGTAAACCTAGAAAAATAGGAACAGCAGTAAAACAATCTTCATCGCTTATATTTGTAGTAACTATACTTAAATTAGCTAAATGTTCTAAATTTATAGCACTTGATGAGTATTTGAGCGGTGCTTCTGGAACAACAGCAAGCAAACTAAGTGATGTGTTATCAGCTATGGCAAAAAATGATGACTTCCAAATATTTGTAGTAAATCACGTATTAGAGATATCAGATAATCCTGAAATAATTAGATATTACTTTAAGAAAGATTCAGATGAAATTGGTTTAAAACTAGATGAATATAGAACTAAACTTGACAGAGAAAAAAGAAATCAACAAATAGAGTTAGGTGTCTAATTTACGGATTACGGAGGTAGTGAAGTGTCTAAACGTAAAAGAAATAATAAACAGTTTAATAATATTGATACAGATGAAAAGGTAATAACAGAAAATACTGATAAAATAGAAGAAGTACGGGAAGACTTAAATTCAGAGCAAGTTAGTGATGATTTCTTAGGCAGTTCCACTCGCAGGGATGGTCTTGAAATAAAGCAATCTGAAGGACAGGAAGAAATGGAAATTGAAGAGGAAACACATTCAGAGATATTGGATAACGAAACTGAAGAATCGTCAGAAAATGGAAATGTTTATGAAACAAATGTAGTTGTAGAGTTAAAACAGGAGGATTCAGAAATGAGTTCAGAAGACCCAATGATTAACGTATACAATGAGGGATGTTGGGTAGATACAACTGAAGAAGACAAAACTAAAAGTTTTGAAGAAATTCCGGATGATGGTAGTGGCCGACCATCAGATATATCAAATTCTGATATTTATGAAAAACCTTTTGATAAAATGACAACAAACGTCGACAAGGGGAGTGAATCTAAAGCAGTAATACAAATTAATCCTAGTTCTTCAGTAATTGCTGAAGAACTTAAAGATTTAATGAGACCTGATACAGATGAAGAATTAAAAAGTAAGTATAAGAATGAGGATTTTGACATAATAGATTTGGATTCTAAAATAAAAGAGTCTAAAACAAAGAAAAAGATAATAATTTCAGTAATAATACTGAGTATAGTAGGGATATTAATTTACGCATCATATAAAACTGGTGTAACACCTAAAACATTGTGGGAATCAATAAATAAAATTGAAAATACAGAAAAAGACCCTTCAACATTAGAAGAATTGAAAGTTATTTCTGTAGCTACTGTTAATGGTATAAAAATATCAGAAGCAGATTTACAGGAATACAATAAAATACACAGATACAATTATTTAAATAGTATGATAGATAGTGTATTACTAAAACAATATGGAGAGAGTTTAGGGGTTAAGTTAGAAGATAAAGAAGTAGAAGAAACATTAAAAAATCTGATAGAAAGTTATTCCAGTAATAAAGAGTTTGAGAGAACGATTTACGAAGGTGGAACAACTATAGAAGGATTCAAGGATAATATGGTAACAAACTTACTTAGAGATAAGATTGTAGAAAAAATAAGTAATGATTTAGTAGTAACTGAAGAAGAAGCTCAGACATATTTCAATAATTCAAAAGATGAAATATCAAGTATAAATATTAAGTATGCAATACTTAATAAGACAGATGAGGCTGATACATTCAGAAAGAAATTAGCTGAAACAAAAGATATAAATATATTATTGAAGTTATTTGAAGATAATAGTGGGAGTGTATCAGAACAAACAGGGATTACTAAATATGACTCTTTGTTCGGAGCAGATGTAGCTACATCAAATATTGGAGATATAATAATTAAATCAAGTGATACAACAGATAATTTAATATTGGGTATGGTAACAGATAAGAACGATACATATGAAAAGTTAAAAGATTCTATAATTAATACAATTAAAAACTATAAGAAATATCAAGTGTTCGAAAATGGATTTAATACTTTTAGAGAAAACTCAGAGATAAAATACGTGGAGGTAGCAGAATAATATGGCAAGTCAAATAAGTGCAATCGGGTGGTATGGTGGAAAAGCTAAAATGGCTAAGCAAATCATAGGTCTGATAGAGTCAACAAGATATACTAATTACGTGGAAGTATTTGGTGGTGGGGCACACGTAATATTAAACAAGAAAAGAGATAAATTAGAAGTTTACAATGATATTAATAAAGGACTAGTATCTTTGTTCTCAGTATTGAGAGATGCTAAACGTTCAAAAGAATTACTAGAACAACTACAATTAACACTTTATGGAAGAGATGAATTTAACTATGCTAAGTTAAACTGGGATAAAGGAATAACGGCAATAGATGATGAAATTATCAAGTTGCAGAATGAGTACAACGATAAATTCATAGATGATGGTAAATTTATGATTGAGATAACTCAAATTTCAGATAAGAAAAATAAGTTAAAAGAAGACTTAGATAGTGGTAAAACAGTAGCTGAGGATTACCATAAGGCAATCGAGAAATTAGATAAGAAAGAGTTAGAACTTAAAGAAAAACTGGAGAAGAGTAAGTCAGGCGAAGTAAGACAAGATTATGATGTTAAATTAAATGAACTTACAGGTGAAAAAGATAGAGTACAAATTGAAACAGCAAGAATGTTTTACATATTATGTCAACAGTCATTCTCAGCAGGTTTGGAATCTTGGAAAAGTGATAAATCAGTAAAAAGTGGAACATTGAGTCCAGCAATGAAAAGGTGGCTAAACGGAATTGAAGATGGATTGCCAAGAGTAATTGAGAGATTCAGAAGCATAACGATAGAGAACATGAGTTATGAATATGTAATCGAGAAATATGATAGTCCTGATACATTGTTTTATATTGACCCTCCATATATACATGATACTAGAGGAGAATCAGCTAGAGAAGCTTATATGTACGAGTTTGCAGATGGTATGCACGTTAAACTAGTAGACCAATTACAGAAGATACAAGGTAAATACATATTGTCTGGATATAACCATGAGATTTATAATCCTTTGGATAATGCAACAAGATTTTTACCTGAAACTAAAGGGGTTGTAGGGGAAGATAAACCATATGCTAAAGTAAAATTAGATGATTTCGCACTATCTTGTCAGAGAACAGAAAAAGGTGAGAAGAAGGATTTTAAAGAAGAGTATTTATGGATTAACTTCGTGCCTGGTTCACTATAAAATAAGGTGCATAAATACCATGTCAATACTTAGACATGGTATTTTTATTTGATGGAGGGTTGTATGGAAGACACAGCAAGTAAGTTATATAATAAATATAAAGGTAAAGAAATGAAATTTAAAGACTTACCTGAACAAGCTAAAAAGTCAATAGAGGTATATTTCATAGAAGAATATGAGGTGGAGATTTATGATGATACAATATTTGGATACGTAGAAATACCAAGAATAGAATTAGAAAAGGCAATAGAAAATCATGTTGACTTTAGACATAAGGATTTCAAAGCATATCATCAATGGTATTTAGAAGGTGGAGACATTCCAGGGCATATTGAAGTGTGGGCTATTATATTGGATACAGATATAAGAACTGATGAAGTAATATTCGATGGTTGGCACAGATTTCATTGTTACGTAGAACAGGGAATAGAGGTAATACCTGCTATAGTGCCAATGTTTGCAGAAGAATAAAACTAGATAGAGAAAAATGGAAAATAGTCAGAACAAATGGGAGGGGTATTGAAAATGTACTTGACAGCTAAAAGTATAATAGAGGAAAAGAACCTACTGGATAAGAGAAGAAAAGGTGCTAAAAATATAGAGTTACACCTTGTAGTTGGAGATGTTTATGACAAAAGACAGGTACAAACTCAATTAATAACATTAAAAAATAGTAAGATGGAAATAGTTTCGGTACATGCACCAATAGAGAGAATTTGTACATTAGAGGGGTCAATGTCTAAGAGTGGGTTTGATTTATTGGATAATACTTGTTACTTAGCTCAAAAGATAGCTGATTATCGAGGTAAGAATATTGATATAGTATTACACCATGAATTAGATTATGAACAATTAATGATGTGGGAACTAATGGATAAAATAGCAGACGAGATAAACGTATTATTAATTAGATATAAAAATGTAGTAATTAATATAGAAAACTTAATGAATATGTGTAGTGATAAAGGAGACATATATTTTGCTAATAGCTATGTACAAAGTAATATAGACATATGTGAAAATTTACGGAAATACTTAAGAACAAATAGAGTAGGTGTTGTAGTAGATATTTGTCATATATTGGCATCATCAAAAATATTAGGGAAATTAGATGAATATAAAGAACAATTAGATTTAGAAGATATACTTATAAACAGTAGAGAATATTTAAATATAGTTCACCTGGCAAATAGTAGGGGAATAGGATTTAGAGACGGTCATGGCTGTGGCTTTGACACAGATAAAGAAAGAGAAAAATTAAGATTTATAATAGATACACTAAAAGAGATAGAATTTAAGGGTAGTTTAGTTTTAGAAGTAGGTGAATTAAATTACTTAGACAGTATAGAATTTGAGAAGTTATTTAAGCAAGTAAACAATCTAATTTAATTAAACGGAGGAAATAAAATGAAAAACAATATAAAAGCGATAGTAGGGACAGCACTATTAATGGTAGGTGTAATGTCAGTAGTATTAATAAATAATCCAAGCATAGTAAATGCTTCAGAAAATGTAGTTGAAGAAAAGGATGTTAGTATAATAACATCTAACGGAACATCAACTATAGAAGTAGAACCTGACATAGCATATATTACAGTAGGCGTTATATCAGAAAATAAAGAGTTAAGTGTAGCACAAGGAACAGCAAATAAAAATATGGCATCAGTAATTAATGAACTTAAGAATTTAGGTATAGAGGAAAAAGATATAAAAACATTAAATTTTAATATCAGTCCTAATTATAATTGGTCTGAGAATGGTGGAGGAAAAATAACAGGTTATATAGTAAATAACATGGTTGAAGTAACTATAAACGATTTAACTAAGGTCGGTAATATAATAGATAAAGTAGCATCAAATGGAAGTAATTCAGTAAGTAATTTACGATTTGGATTGAAAGATGAATCGTCATTATACAATAAAGCACTTGAGTTAGCTGTTAAAGATGCTAGGTCAAAAGCAGAAGCTATGGGATTGGGTGCAGGAATAACAAATATGTCACCTGTTAAAATAACTGAAACTAGTCAAAGAAATAATACTATGATATTTAGAGAAGCTAAAGCATTAGATAATTCATCAGTAACCACAACTCCTATAAATACAGGCGAAATAGAAATAAATGCAAGTGTTACAATAGATTTTGAGTTTTAACTATGAATAAATAAATAAGGAGGTAGTAGGGGTTGAAAAGTAGTTGGGATAAATTTAAACCTAGTAAAGAAGTTACATATGTTATAATAATAATAATAATTATGTTTTTAGCATATGTAGCAGATGGCTCGGGGAAAAATAACAGCACAAGTATAAATAATACGGATAGAGTACAATATGCTGAATTTACGAAACAACTTGAATCTAATAAAATAGACAGAGTATATATAAATTTCAGTAGCAGTACATTCACATATTTAGATAAAGATGGAAATACATTTTATACAGATAATCCTAGAGTAGAGGGATTTAAAAAATATTTACTGGATAATAATGCATCGGTAGAAGAAGTAACAGATAATGTACAATCATCATTCTTAAGTATAATATTGATGGTAGGACAATTAGCAATAATGCTGATATTATTTTCGGTACTTTTTAAGAAAATAACACCTTCAGCAGCTATTACAGAGCAGAAGGAAAATAAGACAGATATTCCTGACATAAAATTTAAAGACATAGCAGGAAACAGAGAGTCAAAAGAAGATGTTGAATTTCTAGTAAAATTCTTAAAACAACCTAAGAAATATGGTGATATGGGAGCAAGAATAACTAAGGGGATTTTGTTTTATGGACCTCCAGGAACTGGAAAAACACTTACAGCTAAGGCAATAGCAGGAGAAGCAGGAGTACCATTCTTTAGTGCAAGTGGTTCAGACTTTATAGAAATGTACGTAGGTGTGGGAGCAAGAAGAGTAAGAACATTATTCGAAAAAGCTAAGAAGAACGCACCTTGTATAGTATTTATAGATGAAATAGATGCTATCGGAAGTATAAGGGGTACAAGTAACAACTCAGAAAAAGACCAAACAATAAACGCATTACTTGATGCTATGGATGGTTTCAAAAATAATACAGGGATAATAGTAATAGCAGCTACAAATAGATTAGATAGTTTAGACCCAGCGTTAACAAGGTCTGGAAGATTTGATAGAAAGATTGCTATAGGATTACCTGATTTAGAAGATAGAAAAGAGTTAATAGATATTTACGTTAAGAATAAGAGATTATCTTCTGAGATATCTTTAGAAGAGTTAGCTAAAATAACAATAGGATTTAGTGGGGCAGACATTGAAACATTGCTAAACGAAGCTACAATATTAACAGTTAATAGAGATAAGAAAATAGTAGGTAAAGAAGAAATTGACGATGCTTATTTCAGAATGTTAATGCAAGGAGATAAGAAGAAAAATAGAAAAGAAGTAAATAAAGATGACCTTGAGTTAGTAGCTTACCATGAAGCAGCTCACGCATTGACGGCTAAATTACTTACAGAAAATGACGTTCATAAGGTAACTATAATACCATCAACAAGTGGTGCAGGCGGTGTAACGTTTAATATTCCTAAAAAAATGGGATTATTTACGAAGAGAGATATAATGAACGACATAAAAGTAAGTTATGCAGGAAGAGTTGGAGAATTCTTATTAAGAGGAGACGAAGACCTTATAACTACTGGTGCATCTCAAGATATAAAGAAAGCTACTCAAGATATAGATAACTTATTTAATATTTATGGGATGAGTAAAAAGTATGGGATGCTGATAATTGCAGATGTAAAGAAAGAAACTTATATTGACGAAGCTGTGGAGTTGTCAAATAAATTGTATAATGAAACACTGGAGTTAATGACTAAGAATATAGATAAACTTAAAATAATAGCAAAAGAACTTCTTGAAAAAGAAACATTAACTGGAGATGACCTTGACAGAATAATTTATGAAGACAATAAATTATTGGCAAGTCCGGAGGTATGCAATGAAACTAAAGTCGAAAAGGCAGTATAAATTAATAAGTGTATTACTATTAATAGTAATGATAATATCAGTAGGTTGTTCTGAATCAAAAGAACAGCCTAATGTAAATAAAGAAGTTATACATGTAGAAGAAGAAAATATGGTTGTAGCAGAAACTACAGTAGAAGAAACTACAGTAGAAGAAGTAAGTAAGATAAAAGGAAATATAGAAGTACACTTTATAGATGTAGGCCAAGCAGATTCGATATTAGTAAAACAAGGTGATAACGAATTACTGATAGATGCAGGAAACAATGGTGATGGTGATTTAGTAGTTAATTATATAAATAATCTAGGTATAGAAGATTTAGAATATGTAATAGGAACACATCCTCACGAAGACCATATAGGCGGATTAGATGATGTAATAAATAATATAAAAGTAGAAAATATAATAATGCCAAAAACATTGAGTACTACTGAGACATATGAGGATGTAATTAATGCAATTAGTAATAAGGGATTAAAAGTAACTTCGCCTAAAGTTGGAAATACATTTAAATTAGGTGAGGCAGAATGTACAATATTGTCGCCTAACGATTCAGAATATAAGGATTTAAATAATTATTCTGTAGCATTAAAGATAGTTTACGGAGATAATAAATTTGTATTTATGGGAGACAATGAGTTTTTACCTGAGCATGAGATTTTAGGAAATGATATAGATGTATCAGCAGATGTATTAAAACTAGGGCATCATGGAAGTGATACATCAACATCAGAAAATTTCTTAAATAAAGTTAATCCAGAGTATGCTGTTATATCAGTAGGGAAAGATAATAAATACGGACATCCATCGAATGAAATATTAGATAGACTTGAATCTAGAAATATAGAAGTATTTAGGACAGATTCACAAGGTACAATAATAGCTACAGGAGATGGAAGAGATATTACTTTTAATGTTAATGCTATAGAGAATAAGAGCACAGTAAAACAAGAAAATATTACTAAAGAAGAAGTTGTAATAATTAAAGAAAGTGTTTTACCTACAAAGGAAGTTGTAAATACAAACAATAATAGTGAGACAACTTATATAGGAAATAAAAATTCACATAAGTTTCATTTAGATTCTTGTAGTTCATTGCCTGACCCAAAAAATAGAATATACTTTGAAACAAGGGACGAAGCAACATCACAAGGATATGACCCTTGTGGGAAATGTAATCCCTAATAAAATTGATATAATCTAGATTAGTTAATGGTGAAATAAATATGATATAAACATACCTATTAATAACCTAACAACCAAACAAAAACAACATTGACTAATCTAGTTTATAATATATTGAGTATAATAGAAATAACTATAAATAAAGAAGAAAAAGAAGAAAAATAAAGAAAATGACAGAATTGATGAACGACATATGGTTAGATTAAGTAAAGATAATATTGTGTTAAACAGATATTGAACTGTAATTAAAAGCACATACTAGTAACTATAGATAATGAGATTTGAGTTTAAAATAATTTAATAGGGAGTAACAAATGGTGGTAAGTCAGCTTGACGAAGTGAACAAAAATTATATGCTGCTGATGTTAAGGTATTCACAAATAATTTCTGTATCAGTAGTGAATATATTTAACGAAGTATATGAGAAAGACTATACAGAATATGACGAGAACACTTGTGAACTAGTTAAGAGAGAATCTGGAAATATAGAGATGTATTGTAAGACACTGGAGGTAATAGCACCTCCTGAGGGAACTGAGGATATACATAATAAATGCAAGGAAAATATTAAAAATTACAATATTACATCTAAAACAATAGCTAAATACATAGACAGTAAAAGATTTGAAGATTTACAGATTGCACTAGATATGTTGAAAGAATGTTCTGATGAGCAATGTGATTTTGAAAGAGATTTAAAAAAAGAAATAGAGATAATACAGTTAGCAGAGGAACAGATAGACTAGAGTAAAATAAAATTCACTGTATTATTAAGTCATACTTTTTAATACAAGTGAATTTTATTATATAAGAGGTTGAAGATTTAATAAAGTAGCTATTAAGTCTTACAATTTGATACATTTTAAATTTTTAAAAGAATAAAATAATATATACTATAATTAGGTACAAATTAAAGATTTTAAATTAAAAGTTAAGAAGTCATACATTTTAATACAATTTGAAATTAATTGAGTATTAAAAATGAAGTCATACAATTCAATATATTTTAAAAAATATGAACATTAAGATGAATATTTAGAATAAATAAGTTTGTCATACAATTAAATACATTTTGAAATCAATTAGAATAAAAAATAATAGTGTTGACGAATAAATAAAACAAACAAAAATTTGGAATAAATATTAAAAATTGAAAGAAATAGCCTTAAAACAGGTAATTTGCGTATTTAAAAATGAGGGGTTTATAAAAAGTTAAATTTTAGTTTTTAAAATAAAAATTAGGATATTTTTTAAAAATATATGAAATAAGCTACCAAAAGTATTGAAAATTGAGATTTATAATGGGTCATTCTTAAAAAAGGTTAAAGTTTATTATTAAAAAATAGCTTTAGTCATACTTTTCAATACAAATTGAATTTTTAAGGTACAAAAACGTCTTATAAAAAGTTTCAAAGTCATACAATTTAATACTTTTTAGTATTATAAACTAAAGATAAGGTTTAAAAAAGGTTTTTAGTCATACTTTTCAACACCTTTTGAGTTTTGGGAATTTTATTATTAAAAAAAGTTAAAAAATTTAATTAAAAATAGTTGACAAATAGTTTTTGATATGATATAATGATATTAAGTTAAAGATGAGAAAAGTTAATAAATTGAATAAGACAGCAGGATGAAATAAGATGCATATAGTAAAGAAAGACTTTAACAAAGTAATAGACGCAGAAGAAGTTATAATCTAAGGAATATGATGTGATACTAAACATCTTTGAAAACGAGTATAATTATGATTAATATAGTAGAAGATATTACAGACAACATAAAAGCAGAGTATATAGTAGCAGCTGAATAAACAATATGAATAGGTAAGCAAAGGGTTAAAGCAAACTGACTGTAAATCAGTTCCTTCGGGTTCGTTGGTTAAAATCCAACACTATTCACCAATAACACATAGCACAAATATAAAAAGAGAGGACAATAAAAATGATACACATATTACAAAATGATTATAAACAAGCAATGAAAGACAAAGCAAAAATCAAGAAAGATATTATACAGATAGTGAGAGCTAATATAGCAAATGTAGCAAAGGACAGAAAAATTACTGAGGAACAGTTAACAAATGAAGATATATATGATATAATAGCAAAAGAAATCAAGCAGCAAAATGATTCATTAGAGGCCTTTAAAAAGGGTAATAGAGCAGATTTAGCAGAAGAAACAGAGAAAAAAATAGGAGTTTTAACAGATTATTTGCCAGAGCAACTAACAAGAGAAGAAATTGAAGTTATAGTAAAAGAAACAATATTAGAACTAGGAATAGAGAGTATATCAGGAAAAGAAAAAGGTAGACTAATGAAAGAATTAATGCCAAAAGTAAAAGGAAAAGCTGATGGTAAGTTGGTAAATAGTATAGTAGCAGAAATACTAAGATAAATAATAAGGAAGATAGAAATTTGTTAAAAAACAAATAAATTGAGGAAGGTTGTCCGAGAGGATTAAGGAGGCGGTTTGGTAAACCGTTTAATGTAACAGTTACATAGGTTCAAATCCTATACCTTTCATACATGTAAGTCTAAAATAGATTTACTAAAAAACTAAAATAAAATTAAAAGCAGATATGCAAAAAGAGAGAGGAAATTAAAATGAAAACAAGAAGCATAACAAGACTACTAAAATTAGTAGATTACACAACAGACTATACATCATTCGATGTAAGATTAAGATTTGCAGGAATAAATAATCAATACATTCCATTTCTTTGGGACTTGTATAGATTATTAAGATTTACGGATTTCACACCTGAGCACGTTAAAGAAGTATTTAACTCAGACAATACTTATAGCGATGTAGCAGATAAGTTCGAATTAAGCGTTGGTTCAATAAAAACAGAAGTTCATAACTTCAGTAAAAAATTAGCTGAAATATTTCAAGGGGATATATTGGAAGAAATCATAGATAAAAAAGATATTAACCATGAATATTTTAAAAATGTAGAACTGATAGTAATGGACTCACTTGAAAGAAGAGAAATTGATTTAAAAGGTTTACCTGGAAAAGTATTTACAGTAGATATTTTAAATGTACATTTTAAAAAAGAAGAATTGCCTGAAATTAATACAGAAGAATTTTTAAGTTTAAGAAATAGAATTGTTTCATTTAGTATACCTTCACAAAAGTTCGTATATGATAATATGCCACAAGAACACAAAGCCTGTGTGTCTTATTTACTAAATACACCTAGTGGCAATTTATCAGAAGCAGATAGACAGAGAAGAGAGGAAATTTTAAAGTTCTGTAAAATAGAAGCATAATACGTTACATCTTGGGGAGGATAAAATAAACAAAATGATAAGAGCTAAAGATTTTTCATATACAATAGCAAGAGGAGTAATAGACAAAATAGTATTAAAAGCTAATGAATTAAACGATTACAAAGTAGATTTTGCAGGAACAGTAATTCCAAAATATTCACATGAGAAATTAGCAGAAGCTATAGTGCAACATGGTATTCTACCTTTAAACATAGAAGATGACAAAGATAGAAACAAGGTTGAATTTCATAAAAACTTATTATTGCAGCCAAACGTTAAAACTTTTGAAGAATTTACAAGTTTATTTAAGAAGAGATTTACTGAAGGTACTGTATGTATAATAGATGAATCTCTTGTAAAGACAAGTTCATCAGAGAATCAAAGAAAAATAATAATGATAGATAAATACAACGATAAAAATGGAACTGTATTCATTAAGAAATATTTGGCTAGTCTAGTGCAACCTTTATATTTCAAAAAATTAGGATACAATAACAGTAAATTATTTACGATAAGTGAAATAGCTTTAAACAGTTTATATAACAAGGAATTCTTAATAGATTTTCCTCGTAATGAAAACGAAAAGAAATTATTAGACATACTATTTTGTGAAAGTAACAATTGTTGTAAAAATTCAGATTTAGATTAAAATTCGGAGGTAATAAAATGTCACTATTAGAATTAATAAAGGAATTAGCTGATTGTCCAGTAAACAGCAATGAATACGGTAGTATGTATTTTGAATTAAAAACTACATTAGCATCAAATATGGTTCATGTAGAATTTGTTAAGAAAAACGGTGAATATCGTTTGATGGATTGTACAAACAATTATACGTACATTAGTAGACATTCTAATGCAAGTGTTTCAAAACCAGGTCACCATGATGAAGACGAGGAAGATATGAACTTAATGCTAAGAGATATGAATAATAGACTTATTAGATGTTTTGATACAGAAAAAAATGAATTTCGTTCATTCAAATTTGAATCAGTACAGGATGCATATGTAATAGAAGAGCTTTAAAAATAAAGAGACTGAAAAGTCTCTTTATTTAAAATTTATATTGAGTCATACTTTTTAGTGTATATTAAAATTAAATTGACAAATAAGTGAAGTCATACAATTCAGTACAAATTGAATATTAAAACAATTAATACGAAATTAAATTGTTATTAAAATTTAACTTTTTAATCGTTCTGAATGTTACTATTGTGTGATTGATTTATTATGTTAAATGTGTTCAAAAAATTTAGTGTGTGTTTTAATATTAAGTATAACTATGAGGATGTAGCTCAAGTTGGTAGAGCACTCACCTTCCAATAGGGTTGAAGTTGACGTAGGTTCAATTCCTGCCATTCTCAAAATTCTCGCAAACTTAAAAAGAAAAGACATTATAATAATACGAGGTGATTAAAATGACAGATGTAAACCCAAATGAAAAGGGACTTGAATTATTGTTAGCAAGATGGGTAGAAAGATTTATGACGGAAGAATTAATGTATGTAGAGATACCATTGATAGATATGGAAAGAGTATCTAAATTTGATAATTATTCTGAAGCAATGTACAGAGGAAAATTAGGTATTTATACATTTGATGGTATAGACTACAAAAGGGGAGTTGTGAAATACTCAATAAAATACTAGAAACAATGCGGAAGTTAAGGTGGTCGAGTTGAATGGGGATAAAGTTAAATTAAATTTAAAATTTATTTTAGGGGACGACAGTTCTTATAAAGAAAACCTTAATAAACGTTCAGAATTTATAATATGGGTTGTAAATAATAGGGGCAAAGAATTTATGGTTGAAAGCAAATATTTCGGAGATTACTATAAACTAGAAGGTGAATCCAGATTATTTGATGAAAAAGAATTAATATTTATGGAAGAATAGATAAGTCAATCAATCAAAAAGTAAAGCAATATTTACTGGATTGATGGGCTTATTTTTATTTTTGGAGGAGAGAGTTAGAATTTATCAGCTAGGGATTTTAGTGGCATTTGTAGTAACATTAACTACTGTGGCTAATGTGTTTCTTAATAAAGATATAATGAAAACATTGGGTGCACAGAAACAATCTGTTTATAGACTAATATTTGCAGTACAACTTACACTTGTATCAGCATCATTTAATTGGGTGTTTACGAAATAACTGATACCATATATACTAGTTTTTGAAGTACTGTCAGCAGTAGATATAGTAATATATTACTGGGCACTAAAGATACTGGATGGGATGACATTTATATTATTAGCTAGGTCTAATTTAGTGATATCACTATTTCTAGGTGTAGTAATAGGTTTAGAAGTAATAAATATTCAAGAGGTAGTAGGTACTGTAATATTTATAGTGCCTGTATTATTAGTAAGTGACATAAGTAAAAACAATATGACAGGAATAAGTGACAAAACACAGATATATGCAATAATACTAAGAGTAACAGATATGGAAATACTTACATATTAAGCATATGTAATTAAAGACCTTATATCTAAGGGGTTAGGTACTAATGAAACAATAATACTTATGACATCTGCATTGCAATTATTGATATTAACTGTAGTATTTAGACCTAAGATGGATTTTAAAGATATGATATATGATATATGATATATGATATTTACACAATACAAGGAATATTTTAGAAGTTGTCAACAGCATTAACAGGTTATGATTATATGACAATAGATGTTATGACGTTTAATTCAGTCAAAACATCATCAGTATTGTTCATAGCAATTATTTACGTAATAATAAATAGAAAGGCAACTTCATTAAGAAAGATAAGAGGTATAATATTAGGTACAATCAGTTTACTTATTATAATATCGGTGAAATAAACAATATAGAGGAGTTGGACATAATAGACATATTAGAAATACTGATAGCATTTAGTGTACCTTTAATAACAGTAATATCTGTATTCATAAGTAAGAAGTTGGTAATGAAAATAAACGTAGTAAATCAGTCGATATATCAATTAATATTTAGAATTCCATTCTTAATATTTGCAGCTATAATTACATGGAAATATACAGATAAGTTAATACCTTACATAGTGGTGTTTGGGATACTCGATATGATAACAACGGTGATTTATTTTTGGGCATTGAAGATATTAGACACAACAACATTCCAACTAATAGGCATGTCAAACATAATAATAACGCTGTTCTTAGGTGCAATAATAGGATTTGAAGTAATAGAAAGCAAAGTTATATTGGGAATAATAATATTTGTAATAGCAGTATATATGGTAACAAACATAAAAATAACAGATATAAAAGGTTTAAGTAGTAACATAGAAATTATAGCTATAATTCTTAAATTTGTAGAAATTATAATTAAAGCAATAAAAATGTTTATAATAAAAGAACTAATAGTTAGCGGAACAGGTTCAAATGAAACAATTATATTACTAAGTACATTAATAGAATTTACATTATTATTAATAGTATTTAGACCTAAACTAGATTTTAAAGAGATAGATAGTAAAGCGTACATAATTCAAGGGTTACTGACAATGTTGGCAAATGCAGCTATGGGATATTCTATGGTAGCAATAGGGGTAGTAACATTGAATACAGTGAGAACTTCATCAGTAATAATGATTGCATTAGTTTATGCAATTATAGATAAAAAATTACCTACATTAAAGAAGAATGCAGGTATATTATTGGGAACAATAGGATTGATTATAATAATGTCATAAAATAATGTGGAGGTAACAAAATGGAGCAAACAGGTAGGGAGTTTATGGAGTATTACATAAATAATTTAGACATCGAAATTGAGAAGGAATTTGCAAAACTACATTCACCTAATTGTTGTGGGATATATAGTAAAAATTTTAACGACATAGATTTCTTCTGTATAGACATCATATACAAAGGAAACGGGGAATATTGGTTTGCACTATGTACGAGTACAACAGAAGACAACATGAACCCAGTAGAATATTTATATGAATCAGATGATATACGAGAACTTACAGAAGAATTAGTCAAGAAATATGAGAAAGAAGAAGCAGAGAAAATAATAAATACAGGGAGGAAATTATAGATATGAAAAAAGTTCTGAAGAATGATTATTTAATGGTAAAGTATGACTTAGAAGAAAAGGAGATATTTGGAAGAGATTTAGAAGACAGATATAATGAACCGTGCTTCTATAATAATAATAAAAGAATTAAAAAGGGAATAGAAGTGTTGGAGAAGGAATTTACGGATGGCATGACCATGTGGCAAGCAATAGAAGTTTTACAAAATAATGGAGTAAACATACATAGTTATTGTGCAGTAGATTAAGAAAATTTACAATGAGAAGGTAAAAGAGGAATTAGACTATATACATTCTAATGTGAAAGTCATAGAACTGAATGTAAATTTAAAAATATTTTAGGTTATTATAATAAGTTTATAAAAAGTTATTGATTTACATTAGAAATTATGTTATAATAACCTAATGGATATTTTATTGATTTAATATTGGTTTAGAAAGTTATTAAAAAAAGTTATAAAAAAGTCTTGACAAAAGTTTTAAAATTTGGTATAATGAATTATAAAGATTAAGGAAAACAAATTTTAAAAAATAAAAAGGGAGATAATGAAAATGAAACTAATAAGAAATATAATATTCATATTTGTAATACTATTAATACTTGCAAAGATAGGTTGGTTACAACCTGATATAGCAAACAAAGTAGAAGGCGTTGGAGATAAGATTTACGAAAAAGTATCAACTATAGAATATAAAGGAAAACAGGTAGCTAACATGTCAGTTGGTGAGTTAGCAACAAATGTTAAAGATGACGTTAAAGGAATAACAGACCAAGTAGAAATTAAAGGAACAAAAGTAATAATTAAAAACGATAGATTAAATATGATAGTCAATCCTGAATCAGAAACAGTTGTATATGCAATATTCGATAGAAATGATGAAGAAGCGGCAAGTACAGTAAATAATGTAATGAAAAGTTTTACAGGAATAGCTTATGACTTAGCAGGTTTATCAAACGGCGGTAAAGACATAGAAGTAAGTCTTAATAGGAAACCTGATGGTTCATTCGATGCAGTTATAAAATAAAACTTTAGGCAGATAAATTACTGGAGGAAAAAATGTACAAGTATAAGGGAAAAATAACAGAATTTAGGGAACTTCCTTTGGGAATTAAACTAATAGCAATAATGGGGAAGAAACGAACAAAAAAGGTATTAAGACTTATGATAATAACAACAGTAATGATGGTATTTATGGTATCAGCATCAGCAAAAGAAGATGATAAGACAGTAAGCGTATTTAATTATAGTAACGAAGATATAGTAAGAGTAGGGAAAGTAGAGAAAGTAGATATACCTGAAAGTAGCGATATAGAAATAGCAAAAATAGAAAGTGTATCAAAAGAAGTCAATAGTAGCAATACAATAAAAATTAGTCAAGAAGAATTGGATAAACAGTTAGAATATCAAGATAAGAAAGAAGAAGATAAAACTAAGAAGTTTGAATTAGCACTTAAAGAAAATGATTCAGAAACAATAGAGCATGACCCTGAACTGGTTAGCGATAAAAACATAAAAATAACTGAAAAAGAAATTGAGTTAATAGCTATGGTTGTTTGGGGTGAAGCAGGTAATCAATCTTACGAAGGTAAGAAAGCAGTAGCATCAGTAGTAATAAATAGATTGACAAGTGGATACTACGGAAAGAATGTAAAAGAACTCATTTATATGGGTAATGGTTCACAATTCAACTGTGTTAGAGGTAGTAAATTTGGAAAATATACAGAAGAAGATTTACAAGCAGTAAGAGACGTACTTTACATAAATCCATATCCTGATAACATGTATTATTACGCAAATATAGATTTAGTTTACGAAAAAGGAATGGATGTAGGATTTGCAGATTTAATAGAAAAAAATATATATGTAAAAATAGATGACCATACATTTTCATTAGGTAAAAAGGGTAAGAAAAATAATACATAAAACATAATAAGAGGGCGGACAGGTGATGAAGTTAATTAAAACTCGTTGCCTGTTTGTCACTAAAATATGTATCTAAAATTTATATAATATTATTAAAAAAGGTTTTTAAATTAAGAGTGAACTAAATATTTTATTCATATAAAGTGGAGGATTAAACTATGGAATTTAAAAAAGGTCAGATAGTTATTTGTGACATTGATGTATACAATGACGGAAGAATGAGTGAATTCGATGGAACTATTATAGACGTAAACGGAGACAATATAACAGTGAATTATTTAGAAGGATATAAAGACAGAGTTGATATAATTAAAGCAGAGAACATAGTAGCTTTAGTAGACGAGACAGAGATGTGTGAGTTCTACAGAACAAAATGTTTTAGTGGACATTTAATACCTAACGATTTGTATAGATAGTATAAAAAAGGCGGATGATGTTATGGAGATAGAAAGAATAGGTAAACCGTCAGTAGAGAAGAGTCAGAAGATAATAATTGATTATTATAAGAATAATAAAACTAATGGGATATTTTATGTTCCAGAGTTGGATGTATATTCAGCTGATATATTGGTTAAGAACACGCATCCTATTATAGTAGTCGATGAAGGAGAAGACCTCAAAGGACATAAGGTAGAATACATAGAAAACGATTCTAGTCTTGGATACTTAATAGGTGAAATAATGTTTGTATTTAATAAACAAGTAATAGGTAGTATTTACGAATATAAAATAGACGATATAGAAACTCATTCACACACATTCAAAGAGGTTTTGGTAGACTGTTGTGAATATGAAGACAGAATAAGTATTATAACAGAATATGAGAGTTATTCAAAACAAGAACTTGAGTTAATTGAGTATACTAGTAACTATAGAGATTTGAGATTGAGTAAAAGATTTTTAAAATTTCCTTATATACTAAAAGGAAAAGAGGCATTTACAAATGATGTAGAAGAACTATATGTAATAGTATTGAACAATTTTAATGATATAGTATTTAATTTTGATTATGATGATAATAAACATTATAACAATAATCAAATTGAAGCAATAAAGGCAATTATAACATATCAAAAATATGAAGAGGAGAAATTTAGAAAAATGGAAGTAGATATTAAAACAAAGTTATATCATGGGTTACCTGACAGCAGAATATACAAAGCAGCATCTAAAATTACTGTGTTAAGTTATAACGGAACAGAAATAGTTATAAAAGACAGAGGGTTAGAAACTGAAGGAAAAGTTATACTAGATGAAAGTTATAAGTACGAAGATTTAGATGTATTAGCTGAATTAGTAGAATTTAAAGATGTTACAATATATCCTGAATTTTATAGCAATAAAGAAGTTAGAAAAATACTTGGAGAGATATAGAGCTATGGAAGATGTGAAGGAGCAATTAATTTATGGATTACCTGATTCTAGAATATATAGAATAGCATCTAAAATTACAGTAATAAGTGACAATGGAACAGAGACAGTTATAAAAGAAAAGCATCATGCTTCTAATGGTGAGATAATCTTAGACAGACGTGTATTACCTGATGATTTAACTGACATGATGGATGATATAATGGCTAAAGAAGTAATAATAAAATCAGATTTTTATAGACTGTCACCAATTAAAAACTTACTGACTAAAATATAGCAGATAACAGGAGACAAAGTGAAAGATACAATAATAGGGGTAATAAAGAAAGAGTTTGATGTAGGATATAGTAAAGCATGTAACATTTACGAAATAATTGAGAAACATGCAGAGATACTTGATGAACTAACTGAAGTGCTTGATAAACAAGATGTAAATATAATAAAAAATAGTAAAATAAACATAGACGAAATTACAGCTTACGATTTAATGATAACAAAGACAAAGTATCCAGTTAAGTCATATTATTATTTAGCATTGTTAAAGTATGATAAACCCAGAGCAATTAGAGAACTACAGAAAATGAAGTAAAGACAGAGAGATAAGATATGAGCTATGTAATAGGATTGACAGTAGTAAAAGATTTAGGTATGGGAGTAACATCTAATAAGATGATTTATGGTATAGAAGATATAAACAATACAGAAAAGTTAGATGCACAGATTACTGAAGAAGTAATGAAAACAATAAAAGAAAACAAACTAACTGGCAAAGTATATTGTGAAATGGAAGTTTACGAAAACTGTGCAGATATGGACGAATTAGTGAACATATCAGAAAAGAAAGTATTAATAGACATTAACGAAGATTCAACAGGTTTTAAAATAATAGTATAAAATACAAAGGGGAAGACATGGTAAGGAGCATAGAAGTCGGAAAAGTTTATTGGTTCGTAGGTCACTTAGGTGAACCTGAAGCATGTGAAATTGAATATAGTGCTAAGAACGATACAAAGACATTCTGGCATGTTACATGTCTTGATTCTTTTGGAGCAGATAATTTTTATGATTACGAACTGTTTGAAACAGAAGACGAAGTAAAAGTATACATTAAAACTAAGAGGAAAATAGAGAAAGATAGTGCAGAGAAATTATTAGATACTAAAAAGAAGTTTATGAAATATGTTTTAGAGAATACTTATTTTAATGAGAAGAATACAGTGACAAGAGAAGTGCTAATGGAAAAGACAAAAGAATACTTTGGAATAGACTTGAATGAACTTTTTGAATTGGAAAGGGAACTAAATTAAAATGACTAGAGATATTGAAAGAAAAATAGTTTACTCAGAAAAACTAATAAAAGACTTTACAGGATTTAAAGGAAATAAATTTATAAAAGAAATAGCACGTAAAGAAGGTTCAGAAGTTGTTATGATAACTGATGAAGGAACAATATTTTTAATGGGAAATATAAAAGAGGAATTTATAGATTACGTTATAAACAGATTGAATAAATTTTTAAAATCACTAAAATAAAATAAAATAATAGGGGTATGGGGAGAAACCTGATGAAGAACATTTTAATCAAAGCAGTAGCAATATTATCAATAATATTAACACTAATATCATTAATATTATTTCCAATGATATTGTTAGAAACATCAACTTTAGGAATTATAATAATAGTTACATTGGTTATATTATTGATAATTGAATCAATGACAGAAGGATTTTATGAATTAAAAAGAGCAGTAGGAGAATTAATATGAGTTTAGTAAAAATGACTTACAAGTGTTTTAACAATGGCTGTGATTACATTACTAAAGTAAAAGGAATAAATGAAGATAAAGCATTAGAAGAAGAAATTATAAAAGATGGTGGAATGGTTAAAGAAGAATATAAGAAATGTCCTAAATGTGGAAAGATAAATACATTACTATTATATATTGAATAGGAGAAAGCCATGGATAGAGAAATGTTAAAACCATTCACAGACAAGATAACAGACTTAGTAGAGACATTCGGAGCAGAGTATGTTAGTGAAATGTATTTTGAAGAAGACAAGAACTTCAAAGAAAATGGGTGATATAATATTTATGCAAATACAGACGATGGAGTAATAGAAATAGTAAGTGGACTTTGTTATGATGAAGTAGACTATGAATTGAATGTGTTAGTTCATAACTTAATGGAAACTAAGAAAAGAGTAATGAGTCAGGAGTAAAAATATAATTCGGAGGTAATAAAATGTTTAAACTAGAGTTAACTTTAACATTAAACGACAATACATCACACATAAAGACTTTTAAAAGAAATACTTTAGATGAACTCAAAAGAGATGAGGGAGATTTCATACTGGAGTTAGCAAAAGAAGTGGGAGCAAAATATGATGTGTACTGTGATACAGTTATAACTGAAAATGATGAATACTTTGATTCAGATTCAGGCTACATATTTATTTACGCTGATTACTCTGGATTTGAAATAGCTGATTAATTTTAAAGGGGGACACATGAATATAACCGTAGAAACAAATTTTAACATTGGAGACGAAGTGTTTCCAATAGCAGAAGAAATTGAACATAATGATTGGTATAGTACAGGGACATGTTGGAGAGTAAAAACAGAAGATATTTACAGTGAGAATAAAGAACCTTTAAGAATACGTACAATAAAATTAGATATATGGGACGATTGTATAGAGGTTAAATATAATATAGATTTTTCAATATACAAAGAAAGAGATATATTCAAGACATATGAAGAAGCACAGGAAGAATGTAAAAGATTAAATTCTTACATGGGGTAATAGTAGATGGATAAACAATACAAAGATATAAAAATAGAAGGAATAATAGATGTAAGGGAAAATCCAATAAGTACATTAGACTTATCAGATAAGTTCATAGAATTTATAGAAGAGAATAATTGGTACTTCAGTGGTGGAGTGTCACCTTATACAAAAGAAGATGAGAGAAGAGACATAGAAGAAATAATTAACAGTGCAGAAAAGAAAAAATACAGAAGAAAAAGACATGACAGCGGAAGGGGAAAAAGATAAATATGAAAAATAAAGTAGCAAAAGAAAAGTTTTTACGAGGTGAATTAGTTGTTCACATAAAGAATGAAGAACAACAGAGAAAATTAATTAATTTCATAAAGAATAATTTAGAAGTTGAGCAGTTTTGGGATTTAGACAAAGAGTTTGATTCTTACATAGAATATCCATATTTCTACGTAATGTTGTTTGATGATGGAAGTATAGAAATGAATGCTGAGGCATTTGGTGAAGAGTTTGAAATAATAGAATTAGACAGATTAATAAAATAAGGAGAAATGAGAAATGAGTAAATTTACGGGAAGAATAGTAGTAATAGATGAAGATGGGGAAGAAGACATTATACCTATGTATGATGCAGATATAAAAGAAGAAAAAATAATAGAAATATCAATGGAGAAATTTAAGAACGATTGTCCATGTGTACTTGAAAGAAGAAACTGTGAGCTGGCAGTAGCTGAAATGCTAATAAAACAATTTGATAACATGATAAAAGAAGAGGCAATGAAAGTAATAACAGAGTTCGTGGATAATAAGGTAGTAGACATGATTTACGAATAAAATTAACTACAGAGAAAACAGATAAAATGATTAAAGGAAAATGTAGAAGAAGATTAACGTTAATGAGATTGAGATAATATATAAGTTCTGAGATAGAACGGATACAAAGAATTTGTATTCATAAGAAAATACAATATGGATATAAATTAATAGACTTAAAACATAGGATATACAAAAGTGAACTAGATATAAAATTAGAAGAAGAATTAATTATATCAGTTAGACATAGATTAGAGAACATAAGGTAAGAGGAATAGTATGAATAATGTAGAACAAATAGATATAGAAGCAGATAAATTTTATAGAGAGCTTCAACAAATGCATAGAACTACAAGAGAATATACAACATTACTTGAGAAAGTAAAAGGGACAGAAGACGTAAGAAAACAGCTTATAGGTTTGGGCAAAGAAATAGGTAAAGCTAGAGGAAAGTCATGGGAAGTACAGAGAATTTTTCAATTAAAAGAGAAAGAAAAATCGCTTAAAGAATTAGAGAAGTTATACGAAAGCATAATTACAAAATTTAAAGGCTTATCAGAGAAAGTTAAGAATTTACAAGACAATCCAGAAGCAGAGACAGAATGTGAATTGACAGTTGAAGACATCAAAAGATTAGAAGTAAATCCAATATATAAAGCATTATTAGTCATAGGAATTGTTGCATCAGTAATCATAACAATATGGGTAATATTAAACTGGAACTAAATAAATGTCAAGGACGGGAAAATATTTGAATAATACTAAGATAAAGAGAATAATAATGTTAGTAATTGCAGTACTAATGATGTTAAGTGCACTGTTACCAATGATAACATACGCAGAAGAACAAACAAAGGTTGAGATAATTCTTTACGGAACAGACAGTTGTTCTAACTGTAAGATAATAAAAGAGTTCTTAGCTGAAAGAAATTACAAAGTAACAGTAGATTACAGGAATGCAGATGAAGTTGAAACATTCGAAGAATTTCAAAGGGTTGCAAAATATTTAGGGAATCAAACACTATCACCTTTTGCAATAGTTGGAGACAAAGCATTAGCGGGGGAGAAAGAAATAACTGGAAACTTTGATAGAGTTTTAGAAGAAGAGATTAATTCAGACGGAGGATACAAACTATTAGATGTAGATAACATAGATTTAGATAATAAAGAAATAACAGAAGAAACATTTAAAAGTATGAATTTAACAGTGATAGCATTAGCAGGTTTAGTGGATGGAGTTAATCCTTGTGCATTGGCAATGTTAATATTGTTAATAAGTACAGTAATAAAATTAGATAAGAAGAAAGTAATTTATGTAGGAGTGTCATTCGCATTAGGAACATTTATAACTTATTATTTCATAGGGTTTAACTTATTTAAGATGATGGAAGTTGCAGTAAAATTAAGTTGGTTGACAATAGTTATATACACAATAACAATTTTAATTTGTTTATACATTATATACTTAAATACCAAAGATTATTTAGCAATTAAAAAAGGGGATATTGGAGGTATTCAAAATCAACTTAACAAAAATCAAAAGAAACTGATAAATAAATTTATAAGTAAAATGACAACATCAACAAACATAATTATTTACGGATTTATTTTAGGAGTAATATTAACAATACTGGAATTCACTTGTACAGGTCAAGTTTACTTGCCAACTGTATCTTATATAATAAGTTCTGGAGAAGGTGGAATTTTACCTTATGTTTATATAGGAATATATAATTTAATGTTCATAGTACCATTGATAATAGTGTGTGTAATAGCTTACATAGGAAAAAGTACAAAGAAACTAAGTAATTTATTATATGAGAAGATAGGGTACATTAAACTAATAACAAACATTATATATTTGATTATAGTAGTAAGTATGGTGATTAGGCTTTTAAGAATAATGTAGATAAATTGAGAGGTAAAAATATGACAATACATCAAGAATTAGAGAGATTTGTACTATATTTATTAGAACAATTCAATATAAGTAGAAAGTCAGATTATGAAATTAAAATAGTGGAAGATTCTAATAAGATAAAGTATGAAATTGAAACAAGAATACCAAGTTATATGACTATGTCACATATGAGTGCAACAGATGACTTATGTAGTACACTAGAATATTATAAAGAAAATCTACCTGAACAATTCAAAGATACAGTGGATGGATTATATGGAGAAGTTGGAGAAAAAGGTTATATATTTATATCAGTTGTAAAATATTTATAAGAGAGGAAAACATGATAAAACTAAATATTTATAAGGGGAGAACTATGAGAAGGATAAGTATAGGGGATTTACCATTTACATTTACAGATAGGGTTGATTGGGATATTAAACCAATGGTAAAAATAAGAAGAGTAACAGAAAAATACAAAAAAAAGAAAGTAACAGAATTTTACGGGGAATTAGTAGAGTTCGAAGACACAGGATTATGGTTAATGTTACCGGCACAGGAAATTGCAGAGCTAGGTTCAAGAGATATAGGATACGGAGTAAAGGCAATTATAAAAGACGGAGAAATAAAAACAGAGCTAGTAGAAGAAGTTGATGAATATATAGAAATAGACAGATTAACTATAGGAATGAGTAATGTAAAGGTAAAAAAGGGAGATTACTTTTTAGGTAAGATGCCAATAACAATCACAAACATAATGAGATTACAAGGAAATACGACAGTAATAATACAATTTATGGAATTAAAGAGGTCATAGAAGAAATGGGAGTAAAAGAAAAAGAATTTACAAAATGCAAAACACAAGATAAAAACATTCATGCGTTCGAAGGAATAAAAACATTATGTGGGACTAGAAAAACATTCACTATGAAATTTGATAAAGAGATAGAAGAAAGTGAAATTACTTGTAAGAAATGTAAAAGACAACTAAAATTAAGAAAGAAAAAGTAAAAAGTAGAGGGTGAAGGAATATGGGAGAGACAGCTTTAGATATGGACTATAAAAGAATAGACTTTGAATTGTTAAAAGTCGAATCAATAAATAACATAAAGTTCAATAATGATATTAAAAACAAAGTATCTTCATATCAATTTAAAAATATGGAAATAATACTAAGAGAATTATTTTACAATTTAGATAATGAAGATAAGGAAATAAATGTTGAAAAACTAAAAGAAAAAACTAAATTAAGTGAAAATAACATTGATAAATATCTAACTAAATTAATTGAGTTAGATTGCTTAAATGTGGAAGTAAAGACAGAAAATAAAATTAAGACCAGGGAAAACGGAGAAAAACAAATTGAAAAATAAAATAATTATACTGATGATGATGGCAATTATGTTACTTATGATGACAGGTTGTGAAGAACAAGATGCAATAGAAGCAAATGTAGGAAATGTAGAAAGTAAATTATCTCCAGTTTCTGAAGTAAAAGAAGAAAAACCTGATGGAACAATAGAAGTTGACGGAGATATTTCAGTAGATGACCAGTTACAAAAATTGGTTGATGAAAGACCTGAAAGATTAAAGATGTATGAATTTATCACATTGAAAGAATATGAACAAAAGAAAGAAAACGATGAATCTTTCTTAATTGTTTGGACAAGTAAATTATGTGAGGCATGTCAATTATACAAGCCTGTAGTATTTCAGTATATAAACAATAGTCCTACATATAAAATGTACTATATGGAGGTTAGTGCAGCATATCCTGAGGGAAAAGAATATTTTAACAGTTTAAAATACGAAGGAACACCTACTACTGAATTTTATATAGAAGGAGAACTAAAAGCAGGTGAAGCAGGTTTAATGGACTTAGCATTGTTGGAAGAATTCATAGTTAAGAACATTAAATAAATTAAGGTAATTTACGGAGGGACAAATGAGTAAATACTGTTTTATGGGCGTGAGTGAAGAAAAAGGTTCTATGGTACCTAAATTCAATTTGAAAGAAATTAAAGAAGATGGTTTAGATGGTATGATGATATCATTCGGAAACTGGAGTGCAATTCCAGTTTTCGGTGGTGGGTATAGTGCAATAACATCCTATCTAGGAGAATTGATATTAGATAACGACATAGAGTTATACATAAGTAATAGGGAGATACTTCCTGAAATAGAGGAATTTATTAGAAATAATGAAAAATTCATAGGAAATTATTTTATAAAGAACAGAATAAATGTAGACTATGAAACATTCATAGTTAAAGGTATAGATAATATACGAATAATGAATGAAGATAAAAATAAAGAGATAGGTGTCATACTGGAAACAATATTTGTTTTCTAGAAAAACTAAGGGGTTAGGGAAATGATAAAAATTACAGCTTTGGGAAAAGAAATAGGACTTGAAAAGTTTATAAGATGGGAAATGAAAAGATATAGAGAGTTTATAGACCCTTTTTTGTCAAAGAAAGATTTTATGGTAGGCATATTTGATTTTATGGCTTATTATGATAAAAACAAATACACTATAAAAAACGAAGAAAGTAGATTATTCGAACATTTCTTAAATGGTAGAATAACATTTGGACCTACTATGTTATTACAAGAGAAAGATGACATAGTTGAATTAATTGTACAAACTCCTGGAAGATTATCTGGAAATTATGTAAAAACAGATTTAGTGTCTGGAAGTAAGACAGCAAATACATTAGTATCAAACATGGTTCAGAAACACAGATTCGATGCTAAAGTATTTACGAATAACATTAAATCAATGATAGTAAGAATAGATAAAGAGGATTACTTAGAGGCATTGAAAGATAGAAATATTAAAAACGTTAGAGGAGAAAAAGTTAAAAATTCTAATGATAATTTGGTGGCTTTCATAATTCCTAAGGAACATTCATTTTGTAACGATAATACAGTAGAAAAAATATTCATTTACGGAAGATAGATTAATCAAGATATTTGACAAGATATTCAAGAACAAACAATTCAAGAAATTATGGTAATTGATAAAATTAATGTTGATGAATAGATAGGTAAATTAAAGGCTATAATAAATATTATAGCCTTTGTTTTAAAGAGGTGAAGAAAATGATTTTTGTGACAGGGGACACACATATTCCACATGATATAAGAAAATTAAATACAAAGAATTTTCCATTTCAGTCAAGATTAAGTAAAAGAGACTTTTTAATTATTTGTGGGGATTTCGGTGGAGTATGGAGTAGAAATAGTGATGAAGACAAGTACTGGATTGATTGGTTAGATAAAAAGAATTTTACAACATTATTTGTTGATGGAAACCATGAAAACTTTGACTTATTAGAAGAATATGAAGTTAAAGAATGGAATGGTGGAAAAGTACATTTTATCAGAGATTCAGTAATACATTTAATGAGAGGACAAGTATTTATGATAGATGGGTTGAAGTTTTTCACAATGGGTGGGGGAACTTCAGTAGATAAAGATACAAGAACCGAAGGTAAGAGTTGGTGGAAACAGGAGATACCTTCAGAAGAAGAGTTTAGTGAAGCGTTTGTAAACTTAGAGATAAATGATTGGGAAGTAGACTATGTAATAACACATACAACATCCGGATTTATTATGGAAAAAATGTGTTATATAAAAGAAGAAAGTCAGTTAAACAGATTTTTTAATTTATTATATAGGAAATTAAAATATAAACATTGGTACTTTGGGCATTTTCATGATGATGTTGAATACAGTGACGAAAAACATACATTAATGTATGGGAAAATAATTAAGATTTAGTAGGTGATAGTATGATTTTTATAACAGGGGATAAACATAGTATATTCGGAGGAATTAAACAATTCTGCAAAGATTATAATACAAGTAAAGAGGATACACTAATAATATTAGGTGACGTAGGAATAAATTTCTTCAGAGATGTGAGAGATAGGATGGCAAAAGATATGTTGTCTGGATTAAACATAAAATTATTCTGTATAAAAGGAAATCATGACTTATATCCTAAGGGTGTACAGGGTTATACTGAAATAAACTATCATGGTGGAAAAGCTTTTATAGAATATAATTATCCTAATTTAATATTTGCTAAGGACGGGGAAATTTACGACTTTGATGGAAAGAAGTGTATAATAATAGGTGGAGCATATTCAGTAGATAAATATTACAGACTTGAACGAGGTTGGAAATGGTTTGAGGATGAACAACCATCAGAGGAAACTAAGAAATACGTTGAAGAACAGTTAGATAAGGTAAATTGGAAAGTAGATGTAGTAATGACACATACTTGTCCTGAGAAGTACGAGCCTAGAGAGTGGTTTTTAGATATAACAGAACAAAGTAAAGTAGATAGAAATACAGAAAAATGGCTAGATACAGTAGAAGACAGATTAGTTTATGAAAAGTGGTATTGTGGACATTTTCATGGTAACAAAGTAATAGATAAAATGAGATTCATGTTTCAAGATATAATAGAGTTTAGATAGGGGGTAGGAGTAAAATGAAAACAATAGAATTAACTGATACAGAAATAAGGGCATTAGACGAGGTACTTTGGACAAACCCATGTGAAAGTGGATGTGCATTTCAAGAAATGCAAAATAAGAAAAATATGAATTGTGAAGAATGTAAACTTACAAAAGCACTTAATTCTATAGCAGATAAATTAGGCTTGAATGAATAAAGGGGCTTTTAACAGTTAAGAATAACTTATAAAAAGTTATAAGTAATTGTTAGTGGTTTCAAGTCAGAGTGAGTGCAGCTACAGGAAACTGAGACGCACAATGAACTACGTTAGTGAAAGAAGTTAAACACTTACCTTTGGATGTATCCATCAGTCTGAAGCTCTAAGAGTTTTTGAGGAAGAAAGTAAACCTAAGTAGCCTTGATACAGAGGTTATATGAAAACCTAACCCCAATTTAACATGAACTTATCGTTGACATTGACAAGAAGGAAAATACTTTTAGGAAGGTTGGAGAAATCCTATGAAAGAAAACCAGAGATATGCTTTTGTACTAGATAATAGGGGTATTAAGTTATCCACAACAAAAGAAGAAAAAGCATGGTATAAGATAAGAAAAGGTAACGCAAAATTAATACAACTAAAACCTATGATAATTCAATTAAATTATAAGGTAGACAATACAGACAATAGTAACATTTACGTAGGATTAGATGTAGGTGAAACAACTGGTGTAGGTATAGTTCAAAAATGCAAAACAAGAAATAAAGTAATATTTAAAGGTGAAATAAAGCATAGAAAAGATGTAAGTAAGTTAATGGAGCAAAGAAAAAATTATAGAAAATTAAGAAGGGCAGAAAAAAGATATAGGCAAGCCAGATTTGATAATAGAGGTAGTAGTAAAAAAGAAGGTAGATTACCACCTTCAATAAAAACAAGACAAGATGAAATAATAAGATTTATAAATAAATTATTAAAATTACTAGATATAAATAAAGTAATAGTAGAAGATGTTTCATTTGATATACATGTATTAACAAGTGGTTATAAACCATATAAATGGGAATATCAAAACACTTATAGGTTAGATGAAAATACAAGAAAAGCAGTATTAATGAGAGATAAGTTTACGTGTCAAATGTGTGGTGCAGTAGAGACAAGATTAGAAGCACATCATATAACACCAAAAAGACAAAACGGTGAAAATACATTGGATAACTTAATAACTTTATGTAGCAACTGTCATACAAAAGTGACAGGAAAAGAAGATGATTACAAGATAATATTTTATAATAAAATAAATGGTAGGCAAGTAGGATTAAGATATGCAATGCATGTAATGCAAGGAAAGAATTATTTGTACAAAGAATTAGGAAAGATAGTAAGAGAAGTAGAAAAGACAGATGGTGGAACGACAGCAAACAAACGAATAGATTGGAATATAGAAAAAAGTCATAGTAATGATGGTATAGTAATTACAGGATTAAAACCAACAAAGTTAGATATTTATGAATACACAGTAAAGCCATTAAGAAAGAAGCAAAAATGTAAAATAGATAAAGAATTAGAGATAGTTCAAGGTGACAGAGTATATTACACACTAAAATACAGGAAGAAAATAGAGTGTTACGTAAATGCAATTTTACAAAGTGGGACATTAGCGGGTTATTACAAATTAAAAGATTATAAAGGAAATAAATACGGACCAGTATCACCAAGAAGTTTAAGAAAGATAGGTTCAGAAAAAGGAATAAGTATAATATAAAAAGAAAATAAAAGGAGGGAGTTCAATTTATAACTTTTTATAAGTTATGTTGAACGGTAAACAATGATTAGAGGGATATTATCATTGATAACAGTAGTTGTTTGCATACTGAATATAATATTTTTTAGAGATTTAAGAATTATAAAATAGGGAGATAAAATTACATGGGAATGTACAATTATTTAAATGGAGAGCAAGTTAAATGTTTTCCAGTAAGCACAACACACATAGATGAATACGAAAACAGAGTGGAAATAAGTAGTATGGGCGGAATGTTAGATGGATATAAAACAGGAGATGAAGTACCTTACAGAAGTTGCATTTATAACTATGGTAAAAACTTCATAGTATTCGATTACAGTTGGAACTATGAGGGAGAAGGGTACGTAGTGCATGTGATAGAAGATGGAAAGTTACAGGGAAGTTATAATTTAGAAGAATTTAATGAAGTAATACAAATTGATACAATTGTAATTGACAATCATGGTAGCGTTCTAAACATACATAGCATAGAAGACTTACATAAAATAGTGGAAGATTACGATAAATATGTAAAAACCGGATATTTTAAAAGTGAAGAGTTTAGATATACAAGAGATTTATTTGAAGAATATATAAGTGGTGTTAGAGAGGGTAACGAAAATACAGAATTATATGAAAGACATAATAAGTTGATAGATGAACTAAAAGATAAAACAATGAATATATTTTGGAATAAATGGTTTGTAGAAGACAACAAGATTGAATCAAATAACATTGGATATATAATTGAACAATTATTAGGTTGCAACAAGGACACTGAATATATGACTAGAATGTTAGAGTTATACAAAAGAGATTGTAAAGACTTTAGTAAAGAAGTTGAAGAATATAAAGAGTGGGTAAAAGACTATTTTGAACCTGAAAATGTGAATATGGTTATAAATACAGTATTAGAGGGTAAATAAAATGTGTGAAGAAAAATTAAAAATATTAGACGGAATACATGGAAGTAAAGTAATAAGAATTTACGAAACAAATACTGGTGAGATAGTGCAAGGTAAGAAAAAAGACATGAAAAAATGGATAATAAGACTGGTAGACGAATATCCTCAATATGATTTAGAGTTTAAAATAGTAGAGGATAACTAAATAAGATAAAACACTACTTATTCAGTAGTGTTTTTTATTTTAATCATACATTTTGGTATAAAATTTGAGGTTGGAGTTTATGAGAACGTTGGACCAGAACATTTTGCGAATTGTTATAAGTAATTATTATTTTAAAAATTTAAAGTTGGAGGTAAAAAAATGTCAAGTGTAATTGATAAGATAGTAGGTGGTTATGTATGTACATACGACAAATATGCAGAAGAAGCATATTTTAGTGAACTAAGTGATAATCAGAGAACTTTTATTGAGGAAACAGCAATAGATATAAATATAGAGGTATGTGATGAAGACGGAGAAATGTGTTTTGCAGGAAAACTATCAGAATACTTATACATAAATCAATTTGACCTTGAAGTAGTAGAAGAATCAGAAAATTTAGAACATACAGACAAAATTGAACTATACATAAATGATGAATTATTTGACTGTGTAGTTACAAATTAAACAGGAGGTAACAAAGTGTCAGAGAAAGAAAAAGATTCAAGATTTGAAAAACTGATAGATAACTTAAAAAACTTAGCTACAGTATCATCAGATGAAGAAGATTCTAAAAGAGAGAATGCAAATATAGATGGTAATACATCAATGGGAACTATGCTAGAGTTTGGTAGTATAGTTTCTAAAGAATTAAGTAAGGATAGACTAATAAAGCATAAATTTTCACAGGCACACGATAATGGCACCATCCATATACACGACCTAGATTTCTACGCCATGGGCACCACCACGTGCTCCCAAATAGATTTAGGTAAACTATTTAAAGGTGGATTTAATACAGGACATGGATATTTACGCGAGCCAAATGATATTAGAAGTTACGCAGCATTAGCAGCCATAGCAATTCAAAGTAACCAGAATGAAGAACATGGGGGCCAATCAATTCCGGCGTTCGATTATTACATGGCACCAGGAGTTTTGAAGACATTCAAGAAATGTCTAAGAGACAACATAGAAAAATATATAGAAATCGAATTCGATAAAGAATATGAAGATGCTTTATTACAAGCAAAAGAAATACTGAATAAATACGGTGAAATAAGAAGTATAGAATTTACGGAAGACGAACAAAATAAGTTGAAAGAAATTGTAAAAACATTTGTAGATGTGAAAGGTACAAAATTAACTAAATTTGCACTTAAACGTTCATTAGATGAAACTGATAAACATACATATCAAGCAATGGAGGCATTCATTCATAATATGAATACACTTCACTCCAGAGCGGGAAGTCAAGTACCATTTTCTAGTATAAACTTCGGAACAGATACATCACCTGAAGGAAGAATGGTAACAAAGAATTATTTGCTATCAAATTACAAGGGATTAGGACATGGAGAAACTCCAATATTTCCAATATCAGTATTTAAGATTAAAAAGGGAATAAACTATTATGAAGAAGACAAAAACTATGATTTATTCAGATTAGCTTGTGAAGTATCAGCTAAGAGATTATTCCCAAATTTCGTGAATATAGACGCATCATTCAATATAACATATTATGTTCCAGGAAGACCTGAGACAGAAGCAGTAAGTATGGGATGTAGAACACGTGTAATAGGAAATATAAACGGAGAATCAATAGTAACAGGTAGAGGTAATAATTCATTTACGAGTGTAAACCTTCCAAGATTAGGAATTAAACATGGTATATGCTTAGGAGAAAGAGATAAGACAGATTTAAAAGGGTTTTATGAAGAACTAAGTGAAGTAATAGAATTAGTAATAGAGCAATTGTACGAAAGATACTTATATCAAGGTGGTAAGAGAATGAGGAATTTTCCATTCTTAGTAGGTCAACATATAATGCGTGGGACAGATGATTTAGGACCTGATGATGAATTATTCGAAGGACTTAAGAATGGTAGTATAAGCTGTGGTTTCATAGGACTAGCAGAATGTTTAGTAGCATTAACTGGGCATCATCATGGAGAAGGAAAAGAGTACCAAGAATTAGGATTAGAAATAATAGAATTTATGAGAAAGAAACTAGATGATGCAACTGAAAAATATCATTTAAACTTTACATTATTAGCTACACCTGCAGAAGGATTGTCAGGTAGATTTACGAGAATAGACAATAAAGTTTATGGAGAAATAAAAGGTGTAACAGACAGAGAGTATTATACAAACAGTTCACATATTCCTGTTCATTATAAAATATCAGTACACGATAAAATAGCATTAGAAGCACCATACCATAAATATGAAAATGCAGGACATATAGGATATGTAGAATTAGATGGTGATACTACAAATAATATAGAAGCATTCATGAATATAATAAAATTTGCAGTAGAAAGCGATATGGGATATTTCAGTGTAAACCATCCAGTAGATAGAGACCCTGAATGTGGTTATACAGGAGTAATAAATGACACATGTCCTTATTGTGGAAGAAACGAAAATCAAAGATTAGTTTATAGGGAAGGTGGTAAAATACAGCTTAAGGATATAACATATAAAATACCATTTGATAGAATCAGACGCATTACCGGTTATCTTGTAGGTACTGTAGAACGATTTAATGACAGTAAACGTGCAGAAGAACGTGATAGAGTAAAACATAGTTCAATTCATGTAGATAAAGTAAAATAGTGATGTGACGGGTTAAGTATATTGTACAAATATTTAACCTGTTTTAATTCTACATACTAGTAACTATAGAGATTGAGATTTGAATAAAAGTGAAGATAAAAATATGGAAATATTTGATTTATTCAAGAGTGAAAAAGGAAAAGAAAAGGAAAAAGCTAAGGAACAGGCAATAATCGAGTATATTCAGAAGGAATAGACATTTAATATTTAAAATACTATAGATAAGAAAATTATTCATAGTATTTTTTATTCTTGTGAAATCAAGTTAAATTTATGAATATTTATGAGATATAAGAGTCTCTTTATGAATAATTATAATACATTCATCTCCAAAGTGTATTAATATTAGTATTTAAAAAAGTTTAAAAAAGAGTTGACGAGATTGAAATTGTGCGATATAGTGAGTTTAATAAATTAATTAGTGAAAAGGCATGAGAGATAAGAAAAAGTATATTTATAAGCGATTTAGAGGGTTTTGGAAATGAAATAAACTATCTATAATATATAGGAGGATTTTATATGAAAAGAGAAATCGAAGCAAACGGTTATGACTTACAAAGAGTTGGAGAGGAATCAGAAAATTTAACTGTATTTTTCTTTGAAAGCGAAGTTTGGGAGAATAAAGACGATAAAGCGGATTATACATATGAGGATTGAGTAAAAATAGGATTAAGAGGAATTTATGGATTATTTGATGAAAGTAAGTATGGATTAATAGGTTATATGAAAAACGATGACCCAGTATTTAGTTCGGACAAAGCCAAGGAATGCTACGAATTTAAGGGTAAAGATAAAGAGGTTTATACTGAAGAAGTTTTAATGGTAGAGGAATGGATTAAAGCGTTTAAAGGATGGAATAAAAAAGCTAAATAGTTACAAAAGAAATAAAGACTACTGTATTAAAATGATAGTCTTTATTTTATTTATAAAAAGAAAGCGTTTGCATTTGAATTTTAAATTGAGATTGAGTTAATATATTAAATGATAATAGACAAGCTTTTTATATTGAGATTGTGGGGTTTGAGTTGATTTTATGGTTATTTTAGATTTAAGTTTAAAGAAAAAAATTATTAAATAAAGTTTAAAAAAAGTTAATAAAATAGTTGACAAACGATGTATTTAATGTTATAATGTTAATATAACAAGTTGAGTTTAACTTTTAAATAATTTAAAGACTTAATAAATTAAACAAAGAATATAAAAAGACAAGTTAGTATAATTTATTATAATTTTTAAAATAAGTTTAAAATAAGTTTATATCGTACAATTTAATACTTTTTAAATTAAGTGTACCGGTAAAAGTTAACTTATAACTCAATGGGCTATAATACAGAAATGGAATTTAAACAAATCTAAATCCATAGTTAAAATAATATACTAGTAACTATGTGAAAATCAAACCAGGAGGGAAATAAGATGATAGCAAGAGAGACTTATGACGTTTACGAGGTAATTGATGGAGATGAAAAACACGTAGGAAGATTTTACAACAAACATATTACAGAAATAGTAGAACAATTAAGAGATGATGTAACAATAGGTGAATTGGAAATAGAGGAAGACGGAAGTGGTGGATACAATATATATGACGAAGGAGACTTTGTAAATTATAGAGTACACCTATTACAATAAAATAGGAGGAAACAAAAATGGACGCACTTCACTTAATAAGTGTGGCATCACTAAAATTTTTAAGTGTGCATGATTATATACTAATAGAATTAAATAAAGGGAACATAACATTATCAGTAGAGCCTGAATGTTACATATACAAATTAAACTCAGAGTTAATTGAGAAATGTAGAGAATTAAATACTAACAGTATAAGAGTATTTCATATAATAAAAACTATGGAAGGGAGTTATATTTATTTACTAGCTAATTTAAAAGAAAGAGCAATCGACGATAATAACTTTAGCTGTTATATAATCGGAGATGATTTTGAAGGAATGTCTAGAGTAGATGTGGAAACTTACAATGGTGGTTTAAGAACAAGGACTTGGATAGAAAAGTCATTAAACGATATTCTGTAATACGGAGAGGCATATGAGAGTAAAGTGTGATTGGGGTATTTACGAAATAAAAGGTGATAACGAAAATTACTTAGGGGAAATTAAAGATGTGGACAGAGAGGAAATAGCTGACATATTGAGGGGAACAACACCTAAGAATAAGATTATGAATTCAATTAATGAAAATAATGATTATATTTTAGTAGATGAAGTTAAAGGTAGGTCATACAGATTCAATATAAAATAAATACAAAATACAAACTAGAATTTACGGAGGAAGAAGAAAATGAAATTGTATCCAATGGAAAGAGTAGGAAAGATATCAAATTATGCTAATACAACACACTTTAAAGGGGTTAAAACATTTAATTGCGAAAAAGGTGGCATAGCATTCAACAAAGCTGAAAGACAGGTTATGAAGAAAATAGGTTGGAATTTAGAAAAAGATGATATGGAATTTGGTTCACTTTGGTTAGATAAAGGGGACATACAAAATATAATTGGTGACTTAGAGAATTTAACAGACATTAATTATAGTGAAGCAGAAATAGTAGGTGAACTATTAGCTTTCTTAGATATATGCTTAAATAGAAAATACAACGTAAGAGTTTATTAATTGCTAAGGGGTATGGGGATGGAAGATAAGTTAAAAGAAAGAATATTAAATTTAAACACAGAGGAATTAACGGCTGAGGAAATAAAGCAATTATTGAAATTTTTAAACAATAATACAGGATATTAAATTAAGTACGTATTAAATGATGGATGGTCTATAGTAATGACAGATAAACATAATGATGAGAATGTTGTTTATTTAGGCTTGAAATCAGTTGCATTAGAAAATCAATCAGATGAGGAACCTGGAAGATGTTTCTCATTTGGTTATGATACAGAACCTGATGAGGAGTTCATAAATAAGGTTGACGATGAACTTGAGTGTATTGGATTAAATATGGCAATTTGAGAGGTATAGAATGAAGAACGATGTAGTTAAATATGATGAGGAAATAAAACAAGCTAAAAAAGAATATGAAGAACTACAGGGATTTTACAAGGACAGGAAGTTTAGTGACCAAAATTCAGATGATGATAGATACTTATTTAATATAAGCAAAGAATTATTTGATGGTTATTATAAATCATTAACATTTACAGTATATAATGTAAATGAAATGTGTGAATTATCAAAGAACGTAGATATTTATGATAAAGATGAAATAATGATAATAGAAGGTATACAATGAGTTATATAGTAGAATATTTTGGTAATGATTATGAAGTTGAAAACGTAGGTAATGATAACATAATAATTAACGGTGAGGAACACTATTGTCCACTTGATGGAGACTTGGAGTATGGTTGTAAATATTGTGCTTATGTAGCAGATTACAAATATAATCCTAAAACAGGTAATTGTGAAGAAATCTAAGAAGGTTCACTAATATGAGTTATAAGGCAACATTTATAGATGGTGAATATGAGGTAGAAAACACAGGAGACGGTGAAATAATAATAGACAGTATAGAGCACCAATGTCCTCAAGATAGTAATTTAGAAAACGGTTGTAGAAATTGTGGATACTCATGTGATTATAAATATAATCCGGATATGTACATGTATTTATACAATACAAAAACACATAAATGTGAGGAAATAGGTTAAAATACTCAGAGAATAAACAATGAATTGAAAGATAACTTCAATAAGGTAATATGTGATGATTATGAAATAACACTTAATTAAAAGGTAGGTAAAGAAAATGATACTGTACCATGGAACTTGGAAAGAAAATAAAGACAGTATTTTAGAGTCTGGAATTATAGGATGTAACTCATATGAATACTCCTATGAAGATACAGAGATATTGGATAATATATTTGAGAAATATTTAGGTTAAAATCCAAGAAACATGTGTATATACTTATCTAACGATGTTGAAACTATTGAGGCATATGACTATGCATTTAAAATACATACAGAAGATTTAAATACAAATCTTATGTAGGAAGTAACAAGATAATACAGGATATTTACAGGGAAACAGAGGAAGTAGAAGTTGACAGAAATAAAATAAAGAAGTTAGTTAAGAAATATGATGATGAGAAAATAACATTTGAAGGATATTTACGAATAAATGGGCAGATAGATTATAGGCTAGAATTTTCATACTTCAGAGAAATAGAAGCAACAGAAGATAACTTATATTGAGCAAGGAGAAATAAAATGGATGAAAATACAGTAGCAAAATTAAAAGAATTAGTTGAAGAATATGAAAACTACAGAGATGATATGTCAACTGATTACTCTCAAATAGCCTATGGCGCTATTGAGGAAATAATTGAAATAATAAGAAACCTATAGAGGCTTACAATATGATAATGAAGTTTAAATACAGTGAATATGAAGTAGAAAAGGTCAATAAGGGAATGTTGAAAATAGAGAGCTCGTTGCACAAGTGCAATTTAAATGAATCATTACATAATGGATGCATAGGATGCATTTATGAAAAAGATTTTATATATAATCCCGAAACAAGACGGTGTGAATTCAGATTAGACTATGTATTTAAAAGTAGAGGAAAATAGAATGGAAGTAACATTTAAAAAATTAAAAGGAAAAGAAGTATATATCAGTGAAAATTTATTTGTTCCATATTCAAATAACATGCAAAGTTATTTAGATGTGGAACAAATAAAAATAGAATTAAATGAAAAAACTGGTGTGTATAAGGTAGGGGTTTGGAATACAGATAATATAGAATATGATTTATTTATGTATTCAAGTTGTAATTCAAATAGTTTAAAGGATACAATAGAAAAAATAAAAAGAAAAATTTAATGTAATAGAGGGATAGAAGATGAAGAGATTTTTGATATCTTCAGTTATTGCATTTACAATACTAGGAATAGGGGTAAATGCTCAAGCTAAAGAAACAATTCAAAAATACTCAGCAGTCGAAAACAGTGCTGAAACAGTGAACGTAGATACCCAGATAAACTTAGGTAACGATTTAACTGAAGAGTTAACACAGGAGACTTTAAACGAGGGAAATATAGAAGTAGATAAAATAGGAAAAGAAGATTGTACATTAAACAATAAATTATTGATAAACATATATAAAGACAGTGAGGTAAATATTAAACCTTTAGTATGTAAGTCTAAAGACATATTTATTTCAGCTAAAGAGATTGTAAATATGCTCAAGTATGATATAGTTTGGGATGGAGAAACAAGTTCAATAACAATATCTAACAAAGAAGCAGATAAAGATTTGGAAGAATTGAAAATTATAGTAGATGGAACTGAAGGATTTATAGATGAAGGAATATTTTATATACCATTAAATAGAATTGTAGAATATGCTGATTTAGATTATTCAATAAATATAGAAAATAATAGTATTGATATTATACCTAAAGTAGGAATAGAAGAAATAATAAATCAAGAAGATATGACACTTTATAGAGTGGCTAAAGAAATTTACGATGAAGACATTAAAAATGAAACATCAATAAGACTTATTAAACTAAAAGAATATAACAAAAATATAAATAAAGATATAGACAAATTTTATTATGAAATAGCAGACATACTAGATGGAGTATTCACAGGAACTAAAGAAATTCAAGCATGGAAAAGTAAAGAAAGTGATAATGAATTCAGATTTGGTATGAGTATAAAAGATAAAATTTCTACAGAAGAACAAGAAATAATAGATGGGTATATAAAATATATTGAAGAAAAAGTATATAAATTAGAGAATCCTACAGATGAAGAAAAGGTAAAACTAATAGATAAAGAGATAAGAAGTTTAGTAAGTTATAAAAATGATTATAAAATATCAGATTTACAAAATGCTTATGATAGTTCAAATACAGCGTACGGTGCAATAAATACTAAAAAATCGGTGTGTCAAGGATATGCAAACTTATTTACATTGTTAGCAGAAGAACTAGATATACCTGTAATAAAAGTAAGGGGTTACGGAAAATATCCACAAATAGCACATGTGTGGAATTCTGTATATATAGAAGTAGGTGGAAAACTAGGTTGGTATTACGTAGATTCAACATGGAACGATACATTAAATAATGATAAACATTTATTAACTACACCTGAATTTGAAGAGAAATATAGAACTTGGAATAAAGATACAGAACAAGTTGCAAAAGATATAAAATATAAAAATTTAAAATTAGAGAAACTAGCAAAAAATTCATTGAAATTAGAATTAGTTGACACACAGAAATAGTGTGTCAACTAAGAAATTTTAAAATTCAGAAGTAACATAAAATACCGAGGTGATTAGTTTTGGATAGAATAGATGATGAATATGCATTAGAATTTTTAACAGCTGGAAAATGTGAATGTTCAATAGAAAGTAAAAAGACAGAAGTTAAGTTTACGTATGTAATAAATAAAAATAAGGACAAAGAAAATATGTTCTTTATTAATGTAGACAAAGGATATTTAGATTTTATTTATGCAGGTGTTATATTTCTAAATAATAAAAACAGTAAAAAAGAATTTGAATTTTTTCAAGGTAAATCTGGTAATTACACTAAAGACAGTATTTCAATAAAAGCATTATTATATATATTAAACAGTTTATTAAACGGGAGAAGAGAAATAGGTGTTAATATTTATAATTTAGGAACTTGTGGTAGATGTGGAAGACCTTTAACAGACCCAGAAAGTATTAAAAGGGGACTTGGACCTACTTGTGCATCTAGAGTATAGGCTAATTTGAAACAGTATTTGATTTGACATACTAGTAAAAACTACAGATAGTGAGATTTGAGTTTAAAATAATCCAAATGGAGGAAATAAAATGTCTATTGAAAGTTTAATTGATTCAAATGGATTATATATACAAAGTAAAATAGTCAGTAAATTGTGCAAGAAAATTAATGGTAATGATAAGGATTTATTGATAGAATACATTGAAGGAGAGGGACACAATTTTTGGACAATGACAGGTCGGGATTTTTGGACAGTAACAGGTTGGAATTTTGCAGAAGACATGAATACACTGGAAGAAGTGATAGAGTGTTTACGAGAGAATTATAGAGTTAGAGAGGAAACACTAGAAGAATTTGAATACAAATATGTAGACACAAACACACGTTGGAATATATTGGACAAGGGTGATAACTCAATAAGTGTTATAAAAAAACATATGCTGATGGCAGACAGAATTATTGGAGAGCATACACTAAAAATGGTATTGGAACAGTGTTAAGGCAATTTAATACTGAAAATGATACAGAAAACTATATATTAGAAAAATTAAATATTTAAATAAAAAAGAGGAAGTGACGAAATGTCAGGAGTAGGAAAGAGAGTAAAATTCTCACCTTATGGACATCCTTACATTGAGGTAGGGATTTATGAACTAATACTAGATAAATATGATGAACTTTGGTTATTAAATACTAGAACACTTACAAAAACATCTGTAGATGAACTTAGGAATAATAATTATTTCCAAGATATAAATTATGAAGATAAGGTAGACGACATAGTGTTGATAGAGGTAAAAAGACTGGTAGAAAATGAAGTAAAACAGTATTTGTGGAATCATATAGAAGATGAAGAAGATTAAAGGAGAATAAAAATGGACAGTTATACATTAAAAGAAATAGTGAAGAAATTAGGTAATATAGACGGTAGAATAATAAGGAATATACAAACATATACAAATTATAGCATAAATGGGTACGATTCAATAGAGTTGGTAGAGGAAACATTTAGTAATTTAAATAAAGATGATAGTGAAGAATTATACAGATTTAGATATGAAGGAAAGTATGAAGATTTTAGAGGGTATGCAGAAGCTAAGAAATATATGAAAAACTATTTAGGTGTAAATGAAATAAGCTTAGAAGAGACATTCAAAGAAGTTAATATCATAATTATTGTATACAATATTGTAGAAGTAAATGTGAAAATTACCGATGAAAATGAGATATTTATTAAAAAAAATATGCGAGGCCAGTTTGAAAAAGTAAGCAATATAGATGAATTAGTTAATTGTTTATACGAAATAAACTAAAAATATTGTGTAATACAATTTAATACGTTAAAATACACTGAAACTCAGTGTATTTTTTTATTTTTAAAAAATATGAGTTTAAAAGCTTAAAAGCATTGCTATTAGTTATATGTAATTAGAAAATTAAATTTTTAAATTTAAGAATACAAATAACTTAAGTTATTATTCATACATTTCGAAACTAAAAATATAAGGCGGTGTACAGATGAAAATAAGATTATCAAGCGAACTACAAAATGACAGTATAGTTGATGGACCAGGACTAAGAACAATTATATGGACACAAGGATGTAAACATAATTGTGTAGGTTGTCATAATAACGGAACTCACGATTTTTGCGACGGAACTGAATATAGTACATCAGAAATTATAGACCAAATAAAAGGGCTAAAACTACAGAGCGGAATTACATTTAGTGGTGGAGACCCAATGGAACAGGCTAAGGCTTGTACAGAAATAGCTAAACACATTAAAGAAAATACACATATGAATACATGGTGTTACAGTGGATATACATTTGAACAAATATTAGAAGATGAAGATAAAAGAGAATTTTTAAATTACATTGATGTATTAGTAGACGGAAAATTTGAAATGAAAAACCATAGCTTTGGATTATTATTCAGAGGTTCAAATAATCAAAATATAATTGATGTAAAGAAAAGTTTAAAATGTGGAGTAAAGATATTAGTTGAAAAGTACAATGGAAATAACGAACTAGACAAATTAGAAAGAATTTACGCAATATAGTTTATGGGGGTTAACAAACAATGGACAAATGCTATATAGAAAATAATGTGAAAAAAGAATTGGAAAGAGATATATATTACAAATACGATGGAGTTGCATATAGTGCAGAATTATTTGAAGATACTATGGAATTTAAAATAAATATTTATGATTCACTAGCCATAGCAATATATGGAACAGATGAAGAAGTGAATAAACATCTATTGAAAGAAATAATAATAGATTTTAGTCATATAGACAGTAATAATAGTTCAGAAATAGTTGATTACATAGTTGATTACATAGCTGCAGAAATATAGAGAATATTGTAATAAACATATAAATAATGAATTAATTTACGGAGGTAAAACATGAGTAAAATACAAGAAATTTTAGACGACGGAAACAAAAAATTTCAGTATCAAATGTTAGACAGAATGAGAAGTGATTGTGAATATTATTTAGGATATGGTTATAGAGATGCTAAATGTTTATGGTCATTAGATGAAAAAGAACATATACAGAATATGAAAGACTTATGGAATAATTTCGGTGACAATGAAAAACCAGAGTGGTTGACATGGGAACAGATTTTAGAATATGAAAAAGAAATGATACATGAATAACTTACGGAGGTAAGACATGGAAAAAAATAAATTGATTTACATATATAAAGAAGATTTTACGAAATCAGGATGGAAAGAATATTGCGATGAACTCGAATTAAGTACAGATACAGAAGAAATAGAATTAGAAGTAGTAAACTGGAAAGCATTAAACTTTAAGCCTAAGTAAGTATTTAGAAATAGAAAAGATATTATAAAGAAACGAGGAATAGTTATGACAATACCAAAAATTGATGAATGTGATTGTGATGATTTTAAAAGTTACTGCGAATATAGTGAATGTTCATCTTGTGCAACACCTAATGGATATTGGTCTTGTGAAGGCAGAGGTTGTCCAGAAGCGTATGATAAATGGATAGAAGAAAAGGGTGAAACATGTGAAATATGTAAAGACGATTTCATAAATGATTATGGATATATGATAGAAGACATAAACGGGAAAGAACACTTTGTGTGTGAAGCATGCCACTACGACAGTAATAACGAAATTAAAATAATAAACATAAAGATAATGGGAAGTACAATATAAAACAATAAGGTTGTATATTTAATCAAACCAAACATTGAAAGAAAATTAAATAGTAATTTTTAAAGATTATTATTTAAAGTTTATTAAAAGTATTGACAAATATTATAATAAATGTTATAATATCGTAATAAAATTAAAATGAGGTGATATTATGACAGGAAAAATAGAAGAAAAAGTTATTTATAATATTGAGAAATTTGTAAATTTTACAAATGACATAAATGGATTAGACTACGCATTTATAGGATTTTTCGCTAACATAGTATATAACCATTTCAGAGGATGCCCATTTTTTGAAATGGCTGTAAGTGAAGATAGTTTGGATAAATTAATAAATATAGCAAAAAACAATGGTTTCGAGGTAATAAATGATAGTGAAAGATTAGAAATATTTTCTGAAGAGATATTGTTTAAAATAAAATTATACAGTGAAGAAGATTTAAGCGATAAAGTAGAGATATGTATAGATACAGATGAGTACTATGTTAAAATGAATTTTGCCAATAAAGAGTTCAATAGAAAAATTTTAGAACAGAAAGAAACTGTATATGGTAAAATAGACATAGACAAAGTTGCTAAAAATGAATTAAGTAGTGACATTGAAAGATTAGACTATCATTTAAAACTATATTTTTACTTCATGTATTTTAGTACTGAACATGACCATAGAGATGGTTCAGAAAGTTGCAGATTATGTAGAAAGAGAAGGAGCAGAAACTTATGATACAAGAATTAGAGATGATTGTAGATTTTTTAGAGAGACATAGAATAAATTATTGTTTAGCAGGAGGAACTGCAGTAGTGCATTATGGGGCAGGCAGAGGAACAGATGATTTTGATTTTTTCGTGGCAGTAGAAACATATGAACTAGGCGAATTACTTAATTTAATGATAAAAGAACTACCGATAACCGAATATGTAGATAGTTATAAATCGTTATTAAAGGTATTTGTAAATAATCAAGAAGTAGATATTATACCATATATTACAAAAGAAGAACTGAGAGCATTAAATAAAGCTAGATATATTAATTTAGACGGTATAGAATGTAGAATGATAAGATTAGAAGATTTGATATTATTAAAGATAAGTATATCGGATACTGAAGAAAGACATTCAGACGATGTGATAATGTTATGTGAATCCTGTTGTGATATTATAGATACAGAGTATTTGTTAGACGGGATATACAATTTAGGAATGGAACGATATAAGGAATATCTAGAGGAACTTTTGGGATATAAATTATAGTAAACAGTAGGGTAATCATAGACACAGTAAATTATAAGGAGCATAGCTATGGATAATGAATTACTAACAAAAGAAGAAATTTATTTGTTACTAACAAAAGGATTAAATATAGATTTAAATAATTATGGATATATTTTAGGATTTCAGAACAAAAAAGATATGATAAGTTCTGACGCAATTATAACAAATAATTTTTTATAATTATACTTATACTTAAGAATGAAATTCGATAAGAATAATTTTGACAATAGTGATTTCGATTACAGTAAGTATGGAGTATACAGGCATAGTTCAAGTATATACGGAATATTTGATATAACTTATAACTTAGATATATTTAAACAAACTTGTGAGAATTTAGAATTATATGAGGACGAACAAAAAGTCGTAGATTTAATAAAAAGTTGGGTACATGATATTAAAGATTTATTGAATACAGAAGAAATTAAGGCTTATTAGTTATTAGCAGTTACGTGGTATATTGACACAGATAATGATAATAATGCACCAATAAAATAACTAGAAAACTGTGTAAAAGCATATAAGATACCAGAAGAGAATTTGGAAGAAGCAATAAATTATATTATAAACGCAAAAGAAGCATATTGCAGTTAGATAAAAATTAAAGGAGACAGGGGAAACTAATATGGCAAAACTATATTATAAATATGGAACTATGGGTTCATCGAAGACAGCTAACTTATTGATGGTAGCTTATAATTATAAATCACAAGACAAGAGAATAGTGTGTATTAAATCATCTTTAGACAATAGATGGGGAACAGGGGTAATAAAGAGTAGGGCAGGAGTTCCTGACAGAGAATGTTTAGTAACTACAGAAGAAACAGACTTATTCTATTTAATAGAATTTGATATTAATACAAACGGAGAACTACATTGCATACTAGTAGATGAAGCTCAATTTTTACGAAAAGAGCAAATAAAACAATTAGCAAGAGTAGTAGACGAGTTAAAAGTACCAGTAATGTGTTATGGACTTAAAAATTCATACATAGATGGAGAATTATTTGAGGGTAGTGCAGCATTACTATATTATGCAGACAGTATAGAAGAGATAAAGACAGTGTGTCAATATTGTAACAGAAAAGCAACAATGCATTTACGTATGGTGGATGGAAAACCTGTTAGAACAGGGGAAAGTGCAATAAAAGTAGGGGACACAGTAAAAGATAATGACTACTACATACAAACATGTAGGTATCATTATTTTAACCCAGAAAATTAGGAGAAAATAGAAATGAAGAAAACATTATATGCAGTAGCTATTAAAAATCACGGGAACGTTGATGATTACGATTTCATATCAACTTTAGCACATGAATTTGAGGGTAAAGACGAAGTAGTTGGGTATGATAGCTTAGAACATGCATTACACTTTGGTAGTGAAGAAGATGCTGAAAACGTATTGAGCGAACAGCCTGAATGGGTAAGAAAAGAACATATAATAGTTGAATTTAGTCATAACACTTTGTATGATGAATATAAATTAGCATAAAATAAGTGGAGGTTAATATGGAAATGACATTAGGGGTAAGTAAAGCAAATAACATAGTAACAGACGAACTATTAAGTAGGTCAGGAAAATTTAATGATGAGGATATTTACGAAGGATTGAAAGATAAATTAACAAAATACGGAAGTAAAGAAACTTGCATAGAATATATTAAAAAGAGAGCAAATTTATTAAGTGAGTTAAGTTTAGTAGGGAAGACAGATGAATTTTATTATGCTAAATTTTAAAAGGGAAGGTAGAATAAAATGAAGTATTACATAGTGTCAAATGAGGAACTAGAAGAATACTTATGGTTAATGGAGCATGATGAAAGTGAAGACTATGAGGATGATGCAAGAGGACTTATAGAAGTGTGGTCTTTGGTAAATAATACAAAACATGAACTTAAACTTAAAGATTTAGTAGAAATAGATGAAAGAGAATATAAATACATACTAAATAGAGAAGAAGATGAAGAAGTATACTTATTAGACGAGAGAGAAGAATTATTAGAAAGTCACATATAAACATGATGGTAGCTAAGAAAGGTTTACTTAAATAGAAGATTGTAAATTCGAGTAATTCAAGGAGGAAGATATGATAGTAGTAGTTAAACCTATACTGGAAGAATCTGAGAGAACAGAGGAAATAGTGTACAGAAATGTTAAAAGCATAGCGGAACTAACATATGAAGACTGTTTAAATGACGGTGCAGATTTAAGTGAAGAAAACGAAGCTGATTTATTCTTCAGATTATATTTAGATGATGGAAAACAGGCAACATTTAACAGTGGAAATTGGAATTGTACAATAGTATAGGGAGAAAATAAATGTTTAAAAAATATGGTTATAGTAAAAATACAGCTTGGGAATCACACGTATATTATAAAGACAACATAAAAGATAAATTAATAAGTTTTACGAAATTTTTAAATAAGCAAAGTGAAAATTACTGGAGTATAGTTGATAATAAAGGATGCAAAGTATTCTTCCATGAAGGAGATTTAATAAAAAAATTGAGGGAAGTGGAAGGGGTTATAGGTAGTTCTTTAAAAGAGTTGGGGTACGAAAAATGTCATATAATAACAAGATGGACTAACTTTGAAAAAGGTTCACAAATACAAAAGTTATATTATATAGATAAAAATGAGACAACATTTACGATTTCAAACAACAAGGAACAGAGATTGACATTTAATACAGAAGAAGAATTAAAGAAATATATGGATGATATAAAATAGAACTTAAAACATAGACCCTTATTAATTTAATATCAGTAAGGGTTTAAAAATTATTAAAAAAAGTTTTAATTTAGTATTGACAAAAGTTTTAAATTATGTTATAATAATATTATATAAAACTAGATAAGATGGTTTAAATTATGAACTGTGTAAAGGTGTTTAATACAGAAGTTAAAGAAATACGTAACAAGGCATATGAGGAATGTTCAATAATATTTGAAGTTTTTGACAGTTTAAGCAATGAGATAATACAAGCAGTAGTTGAGGCAGAAATCGTAAGTACTGCTGAAAGTTATGATGAATTTGAAGATGAAAATAAAGAGTTATGGAAATTATCAGAGTTAAGGACTAGTGAGTTATCTAGTAGATTTATAAAATATATGAATACTTTAGATAGAAGATTATGGGAACTGATAGACAAATGTACACCTTATATTAAAAGTAAAAAAGAGTCAAATCAAATACTAGCAAGAAGAAAATTAACATTTAAGAGTATAGCTGACCAGTCATTAAATTACCTAAAACTATTAGATGAAGAATTAAAGGAACAATTACCATTAATATTAGAAAATAAAAGATTATTATGTAAATATACAAACTGGAAATATGAAGAAAATTCAAATATTTACGAAGATGAAGTAGTAGAAATTAATAGTAAAGAGTATAAAATACTAAAAATATTCGACTACAAAGAAATGGAGAAATTGGCAGTAAGTAATGATTATAAGTATAAATGGTCATCAGGTTCACATAGAGTTTACGAACATGCTAAATCAAAGAAAATAATAGTAATACCATCCCATGAACTAGGTTATGGATTATCGGTAAAAATACAAAAACAAATTTATAAAAATATAACTTAAAATTTGGAGGTAAGATATGAAAGGTAAGAAAGCTTGTTATAATTGTTTACACGGAAATTTTGTAGGTGGTTACCCAGATACATATGAAGAACCTGGAGAACCTGACGGCTACGAATGTATAAATGACAGAGTAGATGAGGACTTATTATTTTCAATAGGGGACAGATACAATTGGGATGATAAAGCTTATGAAATGATAGCAAAAGAATGTGGTGAATATACACCTAGAAAAATAGAGAAATGTAAAAACTGTAAAAAACCAATGAACGAGAACATGTACTCATGGGGTTTATGGGCAGAAGACATGTGGAATGGGGAAGTAGCAGTTTGTTCAGAAAAATGTAAAGAAGAATGGAAAATAAAGAACATAGAAACAATGAAAACTTACGACATGGAAGAATAAAATAGATTAACTAAGTGGGGGAAAACAGATGAGAGATAATTTAGGCGAAAGAATGAAAGGTTACGAAGAAGTAACAAGATATAAATTAATGAAAAGAACACCTGTAATATTGAGATTTGACCAGAAAGCAGGACATACTTTTACAAGAGGTTTAGTAAAGCCACATGATGAAGTGTATATGAAATCAATGCAAGAGACAATGAAGCATTTATGTGAAAATATTCAAGGATGTGTATTTGGTTATACACAGAGTGATGAAATTACATTAATATTAGTTGATTACAATAATTTAGATACAGAAGCATACTTTGATTATATAGTTCAGAAAGTAGTTAGTATACCAGCATCTATGTGTACAAGAATATTTAACAAAACATTTATGAATAACTCTAAGGAAATGTGCATAAATAAAAATAATTATTGTACATACGAGAAAAAATTCTGGGAGGCAGAATTTGATTGTAGAGCATTTAATTTATCTAAAGAAGAAGTTTGTAATAATATATTGTGGAGACAACAAGACGCTGAAAGAAACTCAATACAAGGTTTAGCACAGTCATTATTCTCACATAAACAATTGCATGGTTTATCATGTAATATATTACAAGACAAGATGTTTACGGAAAAGGGTGTTAATTGGAACGAACTACCAGCAAGTAAAAAGAGAGGAACAGCTTGTAAGAAGAATGAGAACGGTAAATGGGAATTAGATTTGAATATGCCAATGTTAAAAGGTGAAGATAGAAAGTATGTTGAAGAAACAATAATATTTGAGTAGATTACGGGGGACAATATGATACTAAGAGATATAATAACTAAACAAGAATATATAGACGATTATAACGACAGATGTGAAAAATTTAAAACAGAATATCCTGAGTATGATTGGGAAAGACAGAAGATAGATAATATTTATGATAAATTTCAACCATATAACGAGTGGATAAAATATTTACATGGATATTTAGAACATAACGGATTGGATTGGAATTTAGTAAAAGACAGAGACTCATACAGTATAGACAACGTATTCGTTGGGGAATTGAATGAACATCTAAATATAAGAGAATTTACAGATTATAAAATAATAAGAGACAATTGGAGGCAGGAAGATTACGGAGTTTGTGATAATGCAGAACAGGCAATAGAAATTTATGAACAAAATATTGCAAGCGGAAGATTTTCAGAAGATATACAGTACCTAATATATCTGACTCCAATGTATAAACATAATCAACCTGAAGACGGTGGTTGGAGATGGGAAAAATGGGGAGAGTACATAGGAGTTCAAAATAGTCAATCAGATTATTTATATTATGAACCAGAGGTAGACATGATTTATGTATTTCACATTAGAGGATTAGAATAAAAATAAGTTAGCGGAGGTAGATATGAGTAAAAACTTAATGACAGACATGGAAACAGCAGTAATGAATTTTACAGGATGTGATAGACAAACAGCAAATTTGGTAGCAAATACAATTTTGAACATGGACATGGAAGCTAACAGAGAATTTGAAGATGAACAAGAAAATGGAGAATTTGAAAATGAATAGTGAGACAAGAAAAATATTAAATAAAGCAGAAAATGTAGATTGGTCTTTTCAAGTACATGAAAACTATGTATTATTCAGTAAGTTTAGTCCAGCAGGACAGGACTTTAACATTGAAATTGACTTAGACAAAGACGATGAGATAGCTGATATATTGGGGAAGATGTATGGTAGATATGACAGCTTTGATGTTTCAGAAGAAGCATATTCGTGGTTAGACGAAACAGGTCATGGAGCGAATGGAGCACCATATGATATGAGAGACCTTTATGATGACATGGAATCTTGTAAAGAAATGATATTAGAACTATATAATGAATTAGGTAAATACTAAAACGGAGGTTTAGGAAATGGGGATTTATTGGATAAACGATTGGTTAAGTGAAAATAAGTCATACGAAGAAGAAAACGACGAAACATACATGAATATAGTAGAAATAAGCTCAGAAGATTATAAGATAGTATAAGATATGAGCAGAGAGTATTGAGTACAATGGATTAGTTAAACAAATATCAAACCATACTTAAAAGTATATACTAGTAACTATAGAGAATGTAAAAGGAGCTTAATACGAAGAAAATATTTGAGGTAAGTTTAGGGCAGGATGATTATTTATTACCAGATGAGTTACAAACAGATTTAGACAAATTAGCAAGAGAAGGTAAAAGATTCAATATAGAGGAATATTTCAATAATACGATAACAATTTATGTATTAAATGGAAATATGTATACATACATATTTAAAGAACAGGATGATTGTTCTGTTAAATGTGAACTATTCTTAACAAATGATATGAACGAATTAAAAGAATTAATAAAAGAAAGATACACACCAGACGAAGACGATGAAGATATATGCAGTATATTCGAAGATATAGCTGATTTAACACAGGAGAACATATGAAATGATTAATATAACTAAGGAAATGCTAAATAAAAAATTAGAGCACGCAATGAAAGTAACTCGTGGAAGTTTAATAGTAGAATATGCTATGATTACGGCTAAATGGGTAGATGTGAGAGAAGACAGGAAATGTTGTGATTGTGGTTCATTAATACTAAAAGGAACTACAGCACTTACATCTAGTAGTAGAAACGAATATGGAGACAAGTTCAGAGTTCATAGATGTTATTTATGTGGAGAGTATGTTATAAAGCAGATGATAAACGATGAATCAGATATGAGAGATGCTGAAGTGGATGCAGAAGCATTTGAAGCAGCTTTCGGACCTTTGGGATTAGGTCAAGATTAAGCATTTACGGAGGTACAGTAAGCATGTTATTTCAAAAAGAATAGAAAGTAAAGACTTGGGATAAGGTTAAAGTAACTGAAGGCAAACATAAAGGTATGGTAGGAGAAGTTTTTAAGGTAACAAAATATAATGAGGAAACAATAGTAATGATAGAAATTACTAATAGGGAAATGATATAATGCCAAATAAATCAAGTTAAAAAAATTTGATTTAGGTAAGATTAGAATGAATTTATATCAGAAGAGAGAAGTGTAAGAGAATGACGGTATGTACAAGATGTAAATTACCAACAATTCCAGGATTTGACTATTGTCCTCATTGCCATAATAAGTTAGAAAAGAAAATGACTTGTGAGAAATGTTTGAGACATATAAAGCAAACAGGGCAAAGAACAGTGTGTATATTTTGCGGGAACGTTAATATTAAGAAATAATCAGAGGTAATTATATGAGAAAATATGATAAAAGAGAACTAAAGGGAAAAGAAGTAACATTTGAAACATAGGAACCTAATTTAAGAGGCAGGAACGGCCAAATAGTAAAAGTAATAAGGAGAGTGGAAGGGCATCCAGATTGTGAAGAACTTGGAACTATGCGGTTTGTAGAATTTCCGGATGAAGAACAAAATTTAACATTATGTAACGAATTATTTGAAGATTAATAAAAACATAATTTACGGAGGCAGCATTGGAACGGCAGATAGAAATAGGTGCAAGATACAAACATTTTAAAGGTAACACATATAGAGTAATGATGTTAGCAAAAGATTCAGAAACAAAAGAAGATATTGTAATATACAAAGCGATTTACGGAGATTGTAAAATTTGGGTAAGACCATTAAATATGTTCATGGAACAAATAACAAGAGATGGAAATACATTTAATAGATTTGAAGAAATAGAAACAAACCAAACATAAGTAGTATTAAGGTATTGCATTCTGGTGATGAGCATATAAGAGAGTTTATAGTAATTAAATAGTAAAACGGAGGATATTAAATGAACTTATATTTTGAAGAAAAAGGAATTAAGGTATATAATGATGATAATTTAAATGTATTAAAGGGGTTAGAAGATAATTCAATTAATTTAATATACTGCGATATACTGTATAATACAGGAAAGAAGTTTGAAGATTATGACGACAATTTAGGGACTCCTTTAGAGGCTATGGAATGGTATAGACCAAGATTAGAAGAGATGAAAAGAGTATTAGCTGAAAACGGAAGTATTTATATACATTGTAATTGGAGAATAGACAGCTACATAAGAGTACTTATGGATGAAATATTTGGAATGAAAAAATTTAGAAACAGAATATATAGAAAACATAGTGATACAAGAGTATTTTTTGAAAATTATGATTCTCAGATGGACACAATACTTTACTATGTAAAAGATAGATATAATTTTACATTTAATAAGCTAGTGGGAAATAAGTTATACGTAGTTCCATTAGTAGAGAACGGAACAGTAAAACTTCATAGTTATAGAATTACATATGAAAATAAAGAAACAGGGAAAGTATTCAACTTTAATCCTTTAGAATTAAATAAACATTGGCTAGTAACAACTGGAGAAATAGTCGAAATGTTCAATAGAGATGAAATAATATTCATAGACGGATTACCTTGCACAAAGACATATGAAATTCCAATAGGTAATTTGTGGGATGAGAGCAGTATGTTAGACACATACAAAAGAGATAGAAAAGACATGGTGTATGATACTCCGAAACCTGAAGCAGTACTTGAAAGGATTATAAAAGTAAGTAGCAACGAAGGAGATACAGTAGCAGATTTCTTTTTGGGTGGAGGAACTACAGCGGTTGTAGCAAAGAAACTAAACAGAAAAGGTATTTACTGTGATATTTCTAAAAAGGCTTGTGAGGTAACAATAAGTAAATTAAACCAAATAAAATAATTCAGAGAATAACCATGGTATTTGTGAAAGATAAAGATAGTAACACACATAGGAAATTTGAAAGTGTTGAAGAAGCAAGAGAACATATAGAAAACAATACTGGTTATACAGTTTGTTTCAAATAGGAGGATATTATGACGCTTGAAGATATATTACAAAATTATTTAGGTCTAAAGGGAAGTTTATGGTCGTTAGAAGAAAAATATGGACAAGAGAGAATATGGACACCTGAAGGTTACATGGCATATGAAAAATTAACTGATTTAATTTACGACTTAAGTAAAGTAACAAATACTTTTAATGCTAACGAAGTAATAGATGATTTAGATGAAATAGAGTTCTTAAATGATTAACATAAATAGCTAAAGACACATATTTATATGTGTCTTTTTATTTTTGAAAAAATAACTGAATAATAATTCTTAATTGTATAAATTATTAAATTTTTTAAATAGTTATATTAAAAGTAAAAGATATAACTCTCATTTATTGTAATAAATATACAAAAAAATGACTAAAAGTTAGGGGAATAACTCTTAGTCTTAATAAGGGAAAAATGTGTATTTATACCAAAATTAATCTTATTATAAATAAGTAATGTATTAATCATAAAACATTAACTTTTAAGTAAAATGTTAATATTAATATTCTTATTTTTTATTAAATAGGAATTAATTTTTATGCATATAACATATATCAGAAAATTTAATATGAAAGTTTAGTTATTTTTTAAAATTTTAAAATTTATTTTTAAGGGGTGTTCTGTAATGATAAACAATATCGGTGAAAGTTTACTAAAAAAATCACTGGACGGTCTATGGGTTAAGCAACAAGCTACAACGGACAACATTGCAAACTCATTAACGCCTGGATATAAAGCTAAGACAGTAGATTTTGAAACTCATTTACGGTCAGCTATGAAGAAGGGGTTAGATGGAAAGAAAAGCGAACTAATAAGAGATATTGAGGGTAGCAGTACTATTACTAAAACAAGTGAAGAACAGTCTCTAAGATTAGACGGAAATAACGTAGATTTAGAAAAAGAAAACATGGAGTTGGCAAAAACACAATTACAGTACATGTATACAGTAACAGAGTTAAACTCATATTTTAGTAAAATGAGGTCAGTAATTTCAGAGGGTAAGAAATAAACTAGAGAGGAAATTTACGAATGTCATTTTTAAATTCATTAAACATAAGTGGTTCTGGGTTAACAGCTCAGCGATTAAGGATGGACGTAGCATCAGAGAATATAGCAAATATGAATACGACTAGGACAGCAGATGGTGGAGCTTACAGAAGAAAGATGGTAGTTCTAGAATCAGCGGAAGGAAAAGATTTTAAAGGTATGATAGATAAGGCTAGAGGGGTAGAAGTAGCAGAAATAGTTGAAGATGAAAGCGAATTAAAATTAGTTTATGACCCTGAGCATCCAGATGCAAATGAAGATGGGTACGTAGAAATGCCTAATGTAGATAGCTTAAAAGAGACAGTGGATATGATGGAAGCATACAGAGCATATCAAGCAAACGTAACAGCGTTGAATACTACAAAACAAATGGCACTAAAGGCATTAGAAATAGGTAGATAAATTATAATAACATACAGAGGTAGGTCTGTATAAGAAAAGGACAGGAGGTCAACAGAAAGTTAAATGGAAATAAACTCATTACAAGGAATACAGAATTTAAACTTAGACAAACTAAGTCACATTGGTAAAATAGGAAATACAGAAGGCACAAAAGGCACATCGTCATTCAAGTCAATATTTATGGATGCAGTAGATAATTATAACGAAGCAGAAAATATGGTAGACAATGATATAAAAGCATTGGCTACTGGAGATACAGATAATTTACACAATTTAATGATAAATACACAGAAAGCTGAACTATCTTTAGACTTAGTATTACAGATAAGAAATAAAGCACTAGAAACATACAATGAGATGATGAGAATTAACATATAGTCAGTAGGGAGAGATGATGGACCAGATAAAGAAGATATTAAAGGGTATAGCGGGGTCTTGGGGAAATATGACTAAACGTAAAAAAGGAATTATACTGGGTTCTTTAATAGGTGTAGTCATAGCTTCTATTATACTTACTTTAATAATGAATAGAGATAAAGGATACGTCTTACTATATGAAGACGTGAGTAATGAAGAGACAGTTGAAATATTACAACAGCTACAGGAGAGTAGTGTTGATTATAAATATGAGAACGACGGAACAATATTAATTCCAGTTGAACAAGAAACTACATTGCGTATGCAATTAGCACAAGCAGGACATCCTAAAACAGGTGTTAATTATAATATATTTACGGAAAACATAGATTTTATGACTACAGACTATGAAAAAAGAACTTATGAAATATTTCAATTACAAGAGAGATTACAAAGTTCTATAAAAACAGTAGAAAGCATAGAAGATGTTATAATAACAATAAGCATGCCGGAACAAGATGATTTTGCTTGGGAAACAAATACGGTAGTGCCTACAGCATCTGTTAAATTAACACTTAAAAAGGGAGAAGAATTAGGGCAAGAGCAAGTAGACGGAATAATTCAATTAGTTTCTAAAAGTATTGAAGGATTAGATGAGGAAAACATAGCAATAATAGATTCAAATGGTTCTAGTTTAATAGAGAGCGAAGATATTAAACAAACAAACACAATAAAATTAAAATTAGAACTAGAGAAACAATTAGCAGAAGAAACAGTAAATAATGTATCTAAAGTAATAAATGATGTTTACGGAAAAGATAATGTAAGAATATCTGCTAAAGTTAAAATAAACTTTGATAAAAAGATAAGTGAGATGTTACAATATAATCCTGAGGGTAAATCAGAAAAGGGTGTATTAAATACATCACAGAAAGATAGAGAAATAACAGGACCTGGAGAAACAACAGGTGGTGTAGCTGGGACAGAGAGTAATGCAGAATTACCAACATATCCTGGGGTTACAATAAAAGGTGATGACATTTACTTTAGTGATTCAGAATCAATGAATTATCTTGTAAGTCAATTAAAAGAACAAGTTGAATATGACTCAGGTAAATTAGAAGATTTGACTGTGGCAGTAGTTATAAACGATGAAAATATGGATGAAGAAGAAATTGTAAAGGCTAAAGAGTTAGTAGCTTTTGCAGCAGGAGTCGAAATAACTAAAGTATCATTACAAGGTATAGGATTCTATGAAAGGGGAACAAATTTAGGAGAACCTACAGAAGAACCTATCGAAGGACCTATAGAAGAAGGGTTTAAAATTACAAAAGAAGCTATAATAATAGGAGCAATAATATTAGGTGTATTACTGATAATAATTATAATCATATTATTAATAACTAGAAAAGCAAGAAAGAAGAAAAAGGCTTTAAATATAGAATCAGAAGTAGATGTGAAAACTGTGGGTGAACCATCTATGCAAGATATTTACGAAAAAATTAAGGTTAAAGGTAATAAAGAACAGCAGACACTGGAACAGATAAAAGACTTTTCGGTTAATAATCCAGAGATAGTATCTCAATTAATAAAAACATGGATGAAGGGAGACAATTAGATATGGCAGTAGAGCAGAAATTAACGGGGAAACAAAAAGCAGCAGCTATACTAGTGTCTATAGGAACTGAAGCGGCTTCAAAGATATATAAAAACCTAAAGGAAGACGAAGTAGAAGAACTGACATATGAAATTACGAGATTACAAAATATTAGTTCAGATAAAATGGAATCAATACTAGCAGAATTTAGAGATTTATGTTTAACTCAAAAGGTAATAACTGAAGGCGGTTTGGAATACGCTAAAAAAGTATTGGAGAAAGCATTCGGGGAACAACAGGCAAATAACTTATTAAGTAGAGTATCTAAAGTTGCTGAAATAAAATCGTTTGAGTTTTTACGTAAAGCAGATGCTAAGAGTATATTGAATATGATACAGAACGAACATTCTCAAACAATAGCATTAGTGTTATCTTATTTACAAGCAGATAAAGCTTCTATAATAATATCTGAATTACATAAAGAGAAACGAATAGAGGTAGTTGAAAGAATAGCAAAGATGGATAGAGCTTCACCTGACATAATAGCACAAGTAGAGGAAGAATTAGAGAATAAGTTTAAGTCAGTACTTTCAGTAGATTATACTGAAATAGGTGGAGTTAACTACGTAGCTGATATTATGAATAACATGGATAGAAGCAATGAGAAATACATATTCGATGAATTAAACAAGAAGAACATGAAGTTAGCAGATGAAATAAGAATGAAGATGTTTGTATTTGAGGACATTGCAGGAATGGAATCTTATGATATACAAAAATTCTTAAGAGAAGTAGATGCAAAAGATTTAGTACTTGCTATTAAAGGTACAAATAAAGAAGTTGCTAACGTATTATTTGCAAATATGTCAACTAAGATGGCAGAAACAATTCAATCTGAATTAGACTTTGCTCACAACGTAAGAGTAAAAGACGCAGAAGAATCTCAACAAAGAATTGTATCTATAATCAGAAGATTAGAAGATGCAGGAGAAGTAACACTTATGACGAGCGGAAAGGGTGGCATAATTGAATAGTATAATCAAAGCTAAATATGTTACTTACGATGGGGAATTACCAACAGTAAAATTTAATAAAAACACACCTGTACATAAAAATGAAAAAGACAGTATAGGTGTGTTCAAAGAGGTTGTAGATATAGCAAACATTCAAAAAACACGTATATTATTAGAAGCAGAAAATGAAGCAATAGCCAAAACTAATACAATGATTGAAGAAGCTGTAAAGTTAGTTGAAGATATTAAAAAGAAAGCATATGAAAAAGGTTATTCAGAAGGATTTAATAAAGGAAAAGATGATGGATATGAAAACGGTAAAGAAATAGCTTACATGACATTGAAAGAAGAAAACGAAGAAAAAGTTGCAGAATTGATAGATATGGTTAAACTAATCGAAGGTGAGAAACAATATATAATAGATGATTATGAAAGCAATTTAAAATACTTAGCATTAGGTATGGCAGAAAAGATAGTTAAACAGGAATTAAACATTAGTGAAAATGTTATACTTAGTATAGTAGAGAATGCAATTCAAGATTATAAAAATGTAGATTGGATAAAGATTCATATACCATTAAGTGATAAAACAGTAGGTGTTGAGATGGATAATAAGCTAATAGAGATACTTAAAAATGTATCAGAGGATGTAAAAATAGAAAGAACTAAAGATTTAAGTTACGGAGACTGTAAAATAGAGACACCTGATAGCATAGTTGATGTCGGAGTAAAAACACAGTTAGATAATTTAAAAGACATTATACATGACATTGAAGAAGAGGACTAGAAATATTAAGGGGAAATCAAATGGAATTAAGTGGACTACAGGATTATATAGAACGTGAAGATTTATTTACATATATAGGTAAGGTAAAGAAAATATCAGGAATGATGATAGAAGCTACAGGAAGAAACTTCAAGATTGGTGAAGTATGCAAAGTAACTACAGATAAACAAAATAAGTTTGTAGATGCTGAAGTAGTTGGATTCAATGATGGTAAAGTTCTGTTAATGCCTTATGAAGATATTAAAGGGGTAGGGTTAGGTAACATAGTAACATCTACTAAGAATAAGTTAAAGATTCCTGTAGGAGATTTTCTAATAGGTAGAGTAGTAGACGCTAAGGGAAGACCTATGGATGATTTAGGAGAATTTACTAGCAGTGAATATTGTTACGTTGATAGTAGTTACATAAATCCACTGTCTAGACCTCGAATACATGAGAAGTTAGAGTTTGGAGTTAAAGCTATAGATGGATTACTTACCATAGGTAAGGGACAGAGAATGGGTATATTTTCAGGCTCTGGAGTTGGTAAGAGTACATTAATGGGTATGGTAGCAAAGAATGTTAAAACTGATGTGAACGTTATAGCATTAGTAGGTGAAAGAGGAAGAGAAGTTAAGGAGTTCATTGAAAAGGACTTAGGGGAAGAGGGTATGGCTCGTTCAGTATTAGTAGTAGCAACCTCCGACCAACCAGCTATGTTAAGAATGAAATGTGCATTAGTAGCAACTACTATAGCAGAGTATTTTAAGAATCAAGGAAAAGACGTTCTGTTGATGATGGATTCTCTTACAAGATTTGCAATGGCACAAAGAGAAATAGGTTTAGCAACAGGAGAACCTCCAGTAGCTAGAGGATACACACCATCTATTTATGCAGAACTTCCTAAGCTATTAGAAAGAAGTGGTAACTTTGGAACAGGGAGTATAACAGGTATTTATACAGTATTAGTAGAAGGCGATGATACGAACGAGCCTATAGCTGATACAGTGAGGGGTATTGTAGATGGACATATAGTATTATCAAGGAAATTGGCTCATGGAAATCATTATCCGGCAATAGATATAAACGGAAGTATATCAAGACTTATGAATGATATAGCTTCTAAAGAACATAATGATGAAGCTAAGAAGTTAAGAGACATACTAGCGGTATATTATGCTAATCAAGACTTGATAAGTATAGGGGCTTATAAAAAAGGAAATAATCCAGCATTAGATAATGCAGTGGATAAAATAGATGGTGTAAATGCATTTCTACAACAGAAAACAGATGAAGCATTTACGGAAGAAGAAACTTTAAAATTGATGGAGAGTATTTAAAATATGGAGGAAAAGATATAGATGAAAAAATTTAATTTTTCATTACAAAAGGTGTTGGAGATAAAAGAGCAATTACTTGAAAATTCAAAGATAGAATTAGGTAATTTAAATAATGAACTAAGCAAATTAGAAAATCTTATATCAGACATAAAACTAGATTATAAAGAATTTACGGAAGAATTTGATAGAAAAATAGTTAAATCAGTGTCAGTACCTGAAATGGCATTTTTCAAAATAAGCTCTATGGGAATGATAAGGCAGATAGAGAATAAAGAAAAAGAAAGAGATGTAATATTATATAGAATAGATGAAAAGAAAAAAGAAATAATTGAGAAAAATACAGAGATATCTGGGTTGGAAAAATTAAAAGAGAAAGAATTGACAGAATACAATAAAGTGATTGCAAAAAGAGAAGAAATATTTATAGAAGAATTTGTATCAAACAAAAGAGTGTCAGCAAGTTACATATTATAAATTTATGAGAGGGAGCAGATAGGTTGGAAATAAATATGAATCAATTACCTGTTAAATTACGTGGAGATATCAAAGGAAAAAAACAATTTAACAAAGAAGATATTGGTAAAGTAGGAGAGGGAATAAAATTCTCAGACTTGATGAAAATGATAACTGGTCAAACAAAGGGACAAATAACAGAACAGTTGAATAGCCAAGATAAAGTTATGACTAAAGAAATAACTGATGAAATACTAAATGTGTTAAGCAGCAGTGAAAAAAAAGAAGTCATACAAATTGATACAGATGAAATTAAAGAAGAACTTGTTAATTTAGATGGACTTATAAATAATAGAGTATTTATGGACATTAAAGTTAAAGATGTAGAGACGAATAAGACAACATCAGAGGAAGATGTGTTGAAGACAAATAAAAAATCAAGTGAAATAGTAAGAATAGCTAAAGAAACACTAAAAGAAATAGAAAATAAACAACAAGTAAATAAAGAGGTAAAACCTGAAATAAATAAGGTTATTAAGGAAAAAATTGAAGTCATACAAAATGGTACAAAATTAAAAGTAGATACAAAAGAAAACGTAGTCATAGAAAATAAGACAATTAATAAAAATGACAACAATAAAATAGAAGTAAAAACAGAAGAGATTGAAGTAGATATTGATACCAAAATTGATAAAAAGGTTAAAGTTGTAGGGACAAAAGATACTGAAATAGAATTAAAAGATTTAGTTACAAGTAAAAATAAGATAATAAAGATAAGTGACGAATCATCTGAAATAAAATCATCTGTAGTAAATCAAGTAAAAGAAAAGATAGAATTTATAGTAGATAAAACTGACAGGGGATTTGAGGGAGTTAAAGAAGTAAAAATGAAGTTAAATCCTGAAAGTTTAGGTGAAGTAGATATAAAGATAGAATTTAAAGAAGGAAAAATAAATGTGGAAATAATAACACAAACTGAAGAAACTAAAAAACTAATTGAATCAAGTTCATCTGAATTAACTAAAATATTGGGTAAGACAGATGAGAAAAATGTAACAATAACAGTAAATAGTTATAATAAGACAGCAGAAATTAATGATGAAAGAAATAGTGAGAGTCATCAAGGTAGTCAAGGACAGAAACATCAAAATGAACAGAATAAAAATGAGCAGAATAAAGAAGACGAATTTATGGAGAATGAGTTTTTCTTTGAAATGTTGAGAATGAAAAATAAAATATTGCTCAAGATATAAAGGAGATATTAAATTGGAAATAAACGGTTATGGAACATATGATAGTAGAGTTAGTAATAATACAGGTAAAATAAAAGTAGATACTAAGACAAAAGAATTGGGTATGAACGATTTTTTAAACTTGATAGTAGCACAAATGAAAAATCAAGATATGAACAATCCAATGGACAATACTCAATTTATAGCTCAAATGGCTCAGTTTTCTTCATTACAAGCTATGAATGATTTAGCTAAAATATCACTTCAAGGACAGGCTACACAATTAATAGGTAAGAACGTTATAGTTGGTAAATATAATGATAAAGGAGAATTAGAATTACAGCAAGGTTTAGTACAAGCAGTAACAGTATATCAAGGTGAAACTAAAATTTACATAAATGATATGGAATATGAATACAAAGATGTTATGGAGATAACAGAGACAGAACCCATAGTGAACAAAGACACTCCAGATATCAAAGATATTTTTGATAAACTTAGTTCAATAGAAAAACTACTACAACAAAACGCAACAGTAGGCAGCGTAGAATAGTTTACGAAAATAAAATTAAGAAAAATTAAGGAGAAATAAAAGTTATGATGAAAGCACTATATTCTGGAGTCTCAGGAATGAGAGCACACCAGACAAAAATGGACGTAATAGGAAATAATATAGCAAATGTTAATACAAATGGATACAAAACACAAAGAGCAACATTTAGAGATATTTATTACCAAACAATAAATAACCCAAGTAAAGCAGTAGCAGGAACAGTTGGAGGAACAAATTCATCTCAAGTAGGTTACGGAGCACAAGTAGGTTCAATAGATACAATTCACTCATTATCTGGATACGCACCAACAAATAAAGCAACAGACACTTATATTAATGGTGAAGGATACTTAATGGTAAAGAACGCAAGTAAAGAGAATTTTTACACTAGATATGGTGCATTAAACTTTGACTCAGTAGGAAATTTAGTAGACTCTAAAGGTTCTTTAGTAATGGGTTTAAATAGAGCAAACTTAGGTAATATGAATGCTATAGGAACAGTAGCTGAAGCAGATTTAGAAGCTGTTACAGTAGACTTAGCTAACTATTCAAATATAACAATAAACTCAGATGGTACAATAACAGGATTAGGTTTAGCAGGAGCTCCAGCAGCCGATGTAGACCAAATAGTTGAGTTAGGTCAAATAGCAATAGCTTTTGTACCTAATCAAAATGCATTGATATTAGAAGGAAATTCATACTATACAAAAAGTAATAACACTGGAGCAATAACTTATCATCAAGCAGGGCTTGTTGGTACAGGTGAAATTATAGCAGGTGGATTAGAAATGTCAAATGTAGATTTAGCGAATGAATTTTCTGAGATGATTATAACTCAAAGAGGATTTCAAGCTAATACTAAAATCATTTCTGTAGTAGATGAAATGTTAAATGAATTAGTTAATTTGAAAAGATAATGACACTTAAATTAAGGGAAGGGATTATACTTCCCTTAGTTAATTTACTGTGAGTGGGGAGGAACATGATTGAAATAGAAAAACTTAATGGATGTAGATTTCTAATAAATCAAAATTTAATAGAAACAATAGAATTTATACCAGAGACAAAAGTAACATTGACAACTGGAAAATACTATCTGATAAAGGACAGTAAAGATGAAATACAGGATAAAATATTGAAGTACAGCAGAAGAGTTTTTGAGGACAAAATTGTAATTAGAGAGGTACGAGAATGAGTTTTATAATAGGGTTTATAGCAGCATTCCTTTTAGTTATTTACGGAATGGTCACAGGCGGAACCAATATTCAGCAGGTAATGAGCAGTTTTATAGATACATCTAGTATTTACATTACATTCGGCGGAGCATTTTCAGCAACGTTAATGTCTGTACCTGTGGAAGATTTAAAGAAAATTCCTAGATATTTAAAAGTGCTAATAAAGAAAGAAAAAATAGATTATAATACTTACATAGCAGCAATAGTTGAATTAGCAACAGAAGCAAGAGTTAAAGGACTACTAGCACTTGAAAATAAAATAAGCACTATAGAATTAAAAGATGAATTCTTACATTTCTGTGTTATGTCAATAGTAGATGCTATGGAACCTGGAAAAATAAGGGATAAGATAGAAAATGAGATAGATTGTATAGAAGCAAGACACGAAGAAGCTTGGAACGTATTTGATACAATGGGCTCATTTGGGCCTTCATTCGGTATGTTAGGAACATTAATTGGACTTATAAATATGCTAGCTAACATGGATGGTGGAGATTCTGGTTCATTGGGTAAAGGTATGGCAGTTGCACTAGTAACAACATTTTATGGTTCGGTATTAGTAAACATGGTATGTGCTCCTGTATCAAACAGATTGAAAGCTAAACATACAAAAGAGATGGTTCTTAAGGGAATGATTATGGAAGGTGTGTTAATGATTCAAACAGGAGAAAATCCTAAAACTATACAAGAAAGATTAAGTTCTTATTTAACAACATCTGAAAGAGGAAAAACAGGGGAAACTAAGAAGGATAAAAAAGCTGAGAAGGGTAAAAAATAAACTGACAAGAGGTAAAGGAAATGACAAAAAGGAAAAGGAAAAAACCCAGAGGCGGAGGAGCAAGTTGGTTAGAGACATACAGTGACTTGGTAACATTACTATTGACATTATTTATAATGTTATATTCAATGTCTACCATAGACGCAGTTAAATATCAAAAGTTAGTAACTGCTATGACAATAGGTTTTAATCCTCAAGCATTAGAGGACACAGTAAAAAATGTTGAACCTGACCCTAACGCAGAGGAAATAGATATACCTCTTGAAAAAGAAGGAATAGATGAATTATATAATACATTAAGTAATTACATACAAAAGAATAATTTACAAAACAATGTGCTTATAACTAAAAGTGAAAATTACGTATTTATAAGATTTGCAGACAATATAACTTTTGATGGATACAGTTATATATTAAAGGATAGTGGTAAAGAAATATTAAATATTTTAGCTGATGGTTTAAAACTAGTGGAAGAACACATAGAAGAAGTAATAATAGCAGGACATACCGCAGAGGTTCAACAAGACAATAGAGAAATAGATAGAAACCTATCAACAAACAGGGCTAACACAGTTTTACGGTATTTAGAAGATAGAAATGCAATAAACCCGGCAAAATACATAGCAATCGGATATGGGTTATATAAACCAATAGCTGACAATAGTACAGCAGATGGAAGAGCAGAAAACAGAAGAGTTGAAATATTCATAAGTAAAAAAGGACATTCTATGGATTATACAAATGTAGTAGATGAAGTAGAAGAAACAACAGGACAGTAATAATTTTAGATGGAACGAGGATAAGGTATGGCAGAGGTAATGTCACAATCTCAAATAGATGAACTATTAAATAATTTAAGCAGTGGCGACATTAACATAAAAGAGATAGAGAGTCAGGAAAATAAAATAAAAGAGTATGATTTTAAAAGTCCTAAGAAAGTAACGAAGGAAACTATAAAATTATTGAAAAGTATTTATGAAAATTACTGTAGAATATTATCTTCATTTATGACATCTAAATTAGGGTTAATGTGTGATATAACAGTACAAGGTATAGAGGAGAGCATATTCTTTGAATATTCAAATGCATTAGACGAATATACAATGATGGGTTTAGTTGATATTAAATATCCTGATGGAACACCATCTGAAAATCAAATGATAATGGAAATTTCGAAATCACTATCATTTATGATGATGGAAAGATTATTAGGTGGAGATGGAGAAGAACCTAAAAAGTTAAGAGACTATACAGATATAGAACTGAGAATACTTAGTAATCTGATGAAACAAATGGTTAATCATATGGGAAAAGCATGGGAAAGTACAATAGACATTTCAACTGAAATGACTAAGTATGAAACTAATCCTAGATTTATATCAAATATAAATTATAATAATACAATAGTAATGATTACACTTGAAGCTAATGTAAATGGCACAATAGGTAAAATTAACATATGTATTCCTTTTGAGATAATAGGAGATATTTACAAAAAATCCAATATATTTAAGAAAAGTAATAAGAAGAAAAATAATTCAGAGAGTCAAAAAGAGGATATAATTGATACTTTAAAGGTGTCTAACTTAAATATAACTGGTATACTAGGAAAAACAGAGTTGACATTAAAAGATATATTGAACATACAAGTTGGAGATGTAATATCATTAGACAGAGAATTTAACTCAGATATAGATATAAACGTAGATGGCAAACTGTGGTTTAAGGGAAAATTCGGTATAAAGAAAAATAGAAATGTAGTAAAGATAAATAAAATTTTAGGTTGATAGGAGTTTACGAATGAAGGATAAAAATGTACTAAATAGTTTGGAGATAGATGCACTAGGAGAAGTGATGAACATAAGTTTAGGTTCATCTGCAACATCTTTATCTGAACTACTCGTAAAAAAAGTTGATATAACAGTACCTAAAGTTGATGTAGTAAAAGCAGGAGATTTTAGATTTGATTCATTTGACCCTGCTATAGGGGTGGAAATAAAATATACTGAAGGATTAGAAGGAATAAACTTACTGATTCTAAAAAGAGAAGACGCTAAAGCAGTAGTAGAAATACTTATGGGAATGGAATTACCTGAGTTTGAAATGGATGAAATAAACTCAAGTGCTCTATGTGAAGTAATGAATCAGATGATGGGTTCTGCATCTACAGCATTGGCTAATCTATTAAATAGAGAAATAAACATATCTACACCTGTAGCTTATGAAATAGAGGATAGAGCAAAGTTCCAACAGAGATATTTTAAAGAAACTAGTACAATAGTTACAGTAAGTTTTAAATTGGACATAGATGAAGTGGTGCATAGTGAATTTATAAATGTAATATCATTAGATTTATGTAAAGACATATTGTCAGTAATTATTCCTAGTGAGGAAGAAGAGATTATTGAAGAAGAGGTTACAAAAAAACCTATAGAAGAGAGGGTCATTAGAACACCTATGAAAAAACAGGTTGATAGGATGGGAGAGATAAAAGAACAAGTAAACGTTAGAAATGTTAAACTTGAATCATTTGATGATGACAGAGATGAGTTGGATTGCTTACATCAAGAACAGAGGACAAATCTAGATTTAATAATGTCAGTTCCGCTAGAAGTTAGCGTTGAAATAGGAAGTACAAAGAAACAAATAAAAGATATATTAGAATTTACGCAAGGAACAATAATAGAACTTGATAAACAAGCAGGAGCATTAGTAGACATAGTAGTTAATGATAAACTAATAGCAAAAGGAGAGGTTGTAGTAGTAAATGACAACTTCGGAGTTAGGGTTGTAGAAATAATTAAAAAAGACAAACTGATGGAAATAACAGAATAGAAAATTATGACATAAGGAAAATTCGGAGGAAATAATGGAAAACAAAATAATGATAGTAGACGACGCAGCATTTATGCGAATGGTGATAAAGGACACACTAAAGAAAAGTGGATATGAGAATTTAATAGAAGCTCCAGACGGTGAGAGAGCAGTAGAACTTTATAAGTTAGAAAAACCAAACTTAGTGTTTATGGATATAACAATGCCAAACAAAGATGGTTTACAGGCATTAAAAGAAATTAAGGCATTTGACCCTGAAGCAAAGGTAGTCATGTGTTCAGCAATGGGACAACAGACAATAGTATTAGAAGCTATACAAGTTGGAGCAAAAGACTTTATAGTAAAACCATTTAAAGGCGAAAGAATATTAAAAACAGTTAACAATATTTTAGGGGCATAAACAAGATATTTACGTAAAACAGGGAACTTTTATTAGAAAAACTTTAAGGGAGAAAACATGAAAGAAATACTATCATTAATAGGTTCATTAATTGGGGTAATTGGAATATTAGTACTAACATACTTTGGAACTAAGTGGATGGCATCAAAGGTAGGGGCTACAGGGGTTGTAAGTAGCAAATACATGAAAATAGTAGATAGAATTGCAGTAGGACAGAATAAAAGCATAGTTATAGTGAATATATCGGGGAAATATTATTTAGTAAGTATCACAGAAAATAATATAGAATTATTAAAAGAGTTGGATAATCTTGAAATAGATACAGAAGAGTATATTAAAAAAGAGTTGAATTTCAACAAAATTTTAACTAAGTTTAAAAAGACATACTAGTAACTATGTGAAAGAGGGAACAGATGAAAAAATATTTTAAAAGAGTACTAAAATTGACAACTTTATTTGCATTAGTGGGTAAAGTTTCTATTTATGCAGAGAGTATTGTTAATTTGGATGTAAACGGGAGTAGTTCAGATACAATAGAAATATTGATTATGTTGACAGTTTTATCATTAGCACCATCAATAATTATAATGATGAGTTCATTCACGAGAATAATAATGGTATTATCGTTTTTGAAGAGTGCATTAGGACTTCAACAAACTCCTCCGAATCAAGTATTAATAGGGATAGCATTATTCTTAACATTATTTACGATGCAGCCTGTGATTAGTGAAATAAACACAACGGCATATGAGCCTTACAAAGCAGAGGAAATAACTCAAGAAAAATTCTTTACACGAGCAGGAGAACCCATTAAGGAATTTATGTTAAAGAATACAGGAAAGAATGAATTAAAGACATTCACAGATATGTCGAGAGATGAAGAAATAAAGAATGCAAAAAGTGTTGAGGATTTAACATTAACAGTAATTATTCCAGCGTTCATAACATCAGAGTTAAAGAGAGCATTTATGATAGGATTTTTATTGTACATACCATTCTTAATAATAGATATGATAGTTTCATCAGTATTAATGAGTATGGGAATGATGATGTTACCTCCAGTAATGATTTCAATGCCATTTAAAATATTATTGTTCGTAGTAGTAGACGGTTGGGCATTATTGTTTAAGACTTTAATAACATCATTTAACTTTTGACAAAGGGGAAAAGTATTTATGGATAACAAGATTAGATGTAAGATAGCAGATAGAGATTGTAAAAGAAAACATGATTGTACAAATGATTACTGTCAAATTCTATTTACAAATGATTTGGGGTTTATTACAGATAGAGAGCCTGAAGAAGATGATATATATTTATGTAGATTACAATTTTATAAAAATGAAGATGAGACAATAATTGCATATGCAGAGTATTTATGCAAAGAATGGAAAATAACAGATACATGGAATTTATTAGGTTGGAAAGAAATTAAGTAATAGAGAACTAAGAGAAGAGGGAACGTGTGAAATGACTAATTCACAGATAATAGAAGTAATGCAAGCGGCAATGGTAGTGGCATTTAAGATAGGTTTACCAATACTAATATTGAGTATGATAATAGGATTGATAATATCAATATTTCAAGCAGCTACACAAGTACATGAGCAAACACTTACTTTCGTGCCTAAACTAATAATAACAGCAGTTATGTTGATAGCATTAGGACCTTGGATGTTAGAAACGTTAGCAGATTTCACGAGATACATATTCGGATTGATGTTGACATTTTACTAAAGAAAAGGGAGGGGAAGGTGAGTTATGGCATTAGATAGTATAAATTATACATATTTCTTATTGTTACTAATGAGAATGAGCGGATGTGTATTTTTCAATCCTATATTTGGAAGAAAGGTAATTCCAGTAACAATTAAGACAGGATTAGTTCTAATATTAACAGTTACAGTTTATGGAGCAATAGGCATAACAAGTAAGATAGAAATAAGTTCGACAGTAGAGTTAGTATTAATGATATTTAAAGAATTACTAATAGGATTTATAATCGGTTACATAATGAATTTATTCTTTGGGATAGTTGCATTAGCAGGAGAAGTAGTAGGGATGCAGATGGGTTTATCAATGTCACAGATATATGACCCGAGCAGTAACGTATCAATGGGATTAGTTGGAACATTCTTAAATATACTAATGATGTTTGTATTCTTTGAAGGAAACGGGCATATACAACTAATTCAAATAATAATGACTTCGTGTAAACTAATAGAGATAGGACAGTTTACGATAGGGGCAGAGGTATTTAAAACGTTAGTTGAAATGTTTTCTACGATGTTAATATTGAGTATGAAGTTATCAATGTCACTAGTAGCAGTAGAGATAATACTCGAAGCAGGTGTGGGAATATTGATGAATGCAATTCCTCAAATACAGGTATTTACGGTAAACGTTCAGTTAAAAATAATAATTGGTTTAATATTACTGGTTATATTAATACCATCATTTACAGGATTTATAGAAAAGATATTAGAATTGATGTTTGATACAATAAAAAACAGTTTAGAAATAATAGGAGGTTAAAAAATGAAGGACGATAAAAGAGATTATGAGACAGAAGAAAGATTAGCAATACTATATGAACAAATAGGGGAAATGGAAGATGCATTAAGCAGAATAAAGAGAGTAGTTTACAATAATGGAATGACAGCAGAACAAAAGATTATGTCATTGAAGACAGAACTAGGCAGTTAGATTTACGGATACAGACGGGGTACAGACAGGGAAGTGAATAAAGATTGTCAGAAAGAACAGAGCAAGCCTCAACTAAGAAAAAACAAGACGAGCGAAAGAAAGGGAATATATTTCAGAGTAAAGATATAATAACATTAGCATCATTAATAACATCATTTATGATATTAAAGATGTGGTCGGGAAAGATTTATGAATATACAGCAAATATGTATATTAAGTACGTTTCATTAATTAGTGTAACAGAGCAGTTAGATACAGGAATTATAAGTTTAGTATTCAAAGATATAATAACTACTATATTAATGACATGTGGTTGGTTGATGATAGCATTACCATTAATAAGTATAATAGCAACTGGAGCACAAACAAAATTCATATTCACACCTGTTAAGATAAAGTTTTCAAAGTTAAATCCATTAAGTGGAATTAAAAACATGTTTTCATTGAAGGCTGTGGTAGAATTAATTAAGAACTTAATAAAGATAACGATACTAGGTATAGTGATATTTAATACAATGAAAGAGAGTATAGTTTACGTACCAAAGTTAATGTCATTGAGTTTATTGTCTGGAATAGAATTTATATCAACAGAAATAATGGACATAGTAAAAAGCGTAGTAATTGCATTTGGGATAATAGCAGGATTTGATTTCTTTTATCAATGGTGGGATTATAGCAACAAGCTAAAGATGACTAAACAAGAGGTAAGAGAAGAATACAAACAACAAGAAGGTGACCCTCATGTTAAAGGTCAACGTAAGCAGAGACAGAAAGAAATATCAATGAATAGAATGATGCAAGATGTAGCTACAGCAGATGTAGTAGTAAGAAACCCTACACATTTTGCAGTAGCAATTAAATATAACATGAAAACAGATATAGCACCTACTGTAGTAGCTAAGGGAATGAATAACATAGCACTGAAAATAGTAGAGATAGCAAAAGAACATAAAATAAATACAATGGAAAATATACCTTTGGCTAGAGCATTATATGCTAAGGCAGAGGTGGGTAAAATGGTGCCAATTGAATATTTTGAAGAAGTAGCAGAAGTATTAGCTTGGGTATACAATTTACGAGAAGAAGAAAAAGGGACTAAGGAGTAGATGATATGAATAAAGAAGAGTTACTAAAATCATTACAAACAGCTAGAATGTATTCAGCTAAATCAAATGTAATATTGAACGATATATTAAATGAATTACAAAATAACGGAATTAATTTAAACAGACAAGTAGCGATATATAGTGAATGCTCATTAGAGAAGTTAATAGACATTTACGTAAAATATGGAGATTCGAACATAGATGACATTATAGATAAGATAGAAGAACAGATAGGTGTGGTATGGAACTAGGAAATATTAAGAGACAATTAGAAAAAGCAAGAGCATTGACATTAGAAGCAGATAAAATATTGGAAACTCAAAGTTAGATTGAAAATAAAGAATTTACGGAAAAGGGAAAGCGGATAAATGAAAAAACTATTAAATAATTCAGTAATATTATTTATAATGGGAATCATATTAATGATTATAATACCATTACCTCCATTCTTTCTTGATTTAATGTTTATAATAAATATGGCATTGTCTATAATGATTTTATTGACAACAATGTATATAAAAGAAGCTCTGGAGTTTTCAGTATTTCCTTCATTATTATTAATTACAACATTATTTAGATTATCATTGAATATATCGTCGACGAGATTGATATTGACAAACGAAGGAGAAGCAGGAGAGGTAATCAAAACATTTGGAACCTTTGTATTGCAGGGGAATGCAGTAGTAGGTTTTATAATATTCTTGATAATAGTATTGGTACAGTTCTTAGTAATTACAAAGGGTGCTGAAAGAATAGCAGAAGTAACAGCAAGATTTACGTTGGATGCAATGCCTGGAAAACAGATGGCAATAGACGCTGACTTAAATAGCGGAATGATTACAGAAGAACAAGCTAGATTAAGAAGAAGTAACGTACAAAGAGAAGCAGATTTTTATGGAGCTATGGACGGTGCTACAAAGTTTGTAAAAGGTGACTCTGTAATGTCAATAGTAATAACATTTATAAATTTTATAGGTGGAGTTATTATAGGTTCAGTACAAGGTGGTTCAACATTCACAGCAGTTTTACAGACATACACCATAGCAACAGTTGGCGATGGGTTAGTTTCTCAGATACCTGCGTTATTAATATCAACAGCAACAAGTATGATAGTTACAAGAGCGGCTTCAGAATCAAGTTTAAATATAGATTTAATCAGACAGTTTAAATCACAACCTAGAGTATTGATAATAGGTGGAATAACATTATTAGCACTAGCAATGATTCCAGGATTTCCAAAGATACAGGTATTAACATTAGCAGTAATACTGATGTTCTTAGGGATAAGTTTGATAAACAACACAGCTGTAGACGAAGCTAAGATAAGTTCAGAGGTTTCAATTGGAACAGTGAGGAATGTTAGTGTAAATAGTTCAGATGGAGATTACTTCAAGAACATTGATAATATTTACGAATTGATACAAGTAGAACCAATTGAGATGGAAGTAGGGTTTAGTTTAATACCAGTTGTAGATGCTTCTAGTGGCGGAAACTTCATAGATAGGGTAGTGGTATTTAGAAAACAATTTGCACAAGAAATGGGAATGGTTATTCCATCAGTAAAATTGAAAGATAATGGGTTCATAAATCCTAATGAATATATAATAAAAATTAAAGGCGAAGAAGTAGCAAGAGGAGATATACTAGTAGATTATTACTTAGCACTAGACCCTGGAAATGCTTCTGGAGAAATAGAGGGTATAGAAACAGTAGAACCAGCATACGGAATTCCAAGTAAGTGGATTACAAAAGAAAAAAGAGAGATTGCAGAGATTTATGGATACACAGTAATTGATTCTTTATCAGTTTTAATAACACATTTATCTGAGATAATAAGGGTACATTCAAATGAGTTATTAACAAGACAGGATTTGATACAGTTATTAGAAAATATAAAGAAAGTAAATCCTGTAATAGTTGATGAAGTAATACCTGGAGTAGTATCACAAAGTAATTTACAGAAGATTTTAGGTAACCTATTAAAAGAAGGAGTGCCTATAAAAGATATGGAAACTATACTTGAAACGATAGGCGATTATGGGACAACAGTTAAAAGTACAGAAGTAATTACAGAACATGTAAGGCAAGCATTAAAGAGAACAATAACAAGAAAGTGGTCAAAAGACGGTCAAATAAAAGTAATAACAATAAGTAATGAAATAGAGAATGAAATAGTAAATAATTTAGGAAAGAATGATAAGAATACATATTTAAACATAAATCCTGAATTAATGCAAAAGGTAGTAGGACAGTTAGTAGAGCAGATAACAAAAGTAAAAGATGATGTGGAAAGTCCAATAATATTAACATCACCTTTCATAAGAAGTTACTTTAGAAAGATGGTTGACCAGTTCTATCCAAAGGCAGTTGTATTATCATATAGTGAAATAGAGAGCACAGTGCAAATACAAGCTATTGGAAGTATAACAGGATAGGTATTTACGTGCTTACCAAGAGAAAATGAGAAAATTTCAAAAAGTCAGTATTGATTTTAAGGGATTTAATTGAGTTTTAAGAGTAGTTTAGATGGGTATTGAGGGGTAATTTAATTCAAGGGGTTTAGAAAGATTTAGGTATGAAAGAGGGTTTATATGTTAGCTTTAAGAGATGTTTTGAGTGAAGATGTAAAGGATAATAGTATGAATGAAGAAGATAGACTACTATGGGAAGAATACTACAAAACTAAAGATATAAACATAAGAAATAAGTTAGTAGAAAGATATAGTAATCTAGTTAAAATAATAGCACACAAACTTAAAGGTGTTTACGAAGCCTACGGAGATATTGAAGATGTAATTAACGAAGGAATAATAGCATTAATAGGATTAATAGACAGATACGATATGTCAATGGGTACAAAGTTCGAAACATATGCTTCATACAGAGTAAGGGGGGCAATGATAGAATTTGTAAAAAATCAAGATTGGACTCCTAAAAATTTAAGAAAACAATATAATGATATTAGAGATGTAGAAGATAATTTAAGAAACAAATTAGGAAGAACACCAACAGATAATGAAATAATAGAAGAATCTGAGATAGGCGAAGATAAGTACCATGAAGTGAAGGGTATGGTGCATAAAGCAGGTATAGTATCATTTGAGTTGTTATTAGAGGAAAGTAGAGAAAGTGGACTAAGAGAATTTGATATAACTAAAAAAGAAGAGAATGAAGAATTAAAAGAAGTATTAGAAGATGCAATAAGGGCTTTAAACGAAAAAGAACAATTAGTAATATCTTTATATTACGTAGAAGAATTAAAATTCATAGAAATAGCAGAAGTAATGAACTTAGGAAAAGCAAGAGTATCTCAAATACATGCTAATGCATTAGAGAAATTAGAGAAAGAACTTAGAAGTTTTGTAAGGAAAGGAAATTAAGACATGTCAAGAGGATTTTATGCATTAACATCTGGAATGTTAACACAACAGAGAAAAATAGATATTCATAGTAATAACTTAGCAAATGTAAATACAAACGGATATAAGAAAGAACAGGCAACATTAACAACGTTCGGAGATTTGATGTTACAAAAAGTAAAGGGTAATGAAGTTTATGAAGAAATTGGGAAGGCTTCATTAATAACAACTATAGGAGAAACAAATAACTTTCATTCACAAGGTTCATTAGTAGAGACAGGACAAGTTACAGATTTTGCGATATTGGAAGAAGGGTTCTTTAAAGTAACAGATGAAGGAGGTCAGGAGTTTTTCACAAGAAACGGAAGTTTCAACATAGATGCAGAAGGATATTTAGTATTAGAGGGAACTGGAAGAGTTCAAGGGGAAAATGGAGACATAGAGTTAGGAACAGATAAGTTTAGTGTTACAGATGATGGAAATATTATAGTGGGTGAAGAAGAAGTAGACAAAATAGAAGTTTATGGTTTTGCAGACTATGATGGACTAACAAAAGTAGGGGAAGGGTTATTTACGGGTAACAACAGTGAGTTAGTAGAAGTGCCTGAAATAGCACATATGACATTAGAGAAATCAAATGTAGACATTACAAAAGAATTAACTAATATGATGGAAAGTCAAAGAGCACTACAGACAGCATCTCAAGCATTGAAAATGTATGATTCAATAAATGACAAAACAGTAAATGAAATTGGGAAAGTACAATAATAAATTTACGAAGGTAGTTGAAAATGAATAAAATATATAGTGTGGAAGTATTAGAGCAATACGATAGTTCATTAAACAATAAAGAATATTTACCAAGAGACGTTATAACATGTGAATTTGAAAGTGATACTGGAGATATGTTTGGGTTAGTAGAAGAAATAGAAACTAAAGACATTATACCTTACGACATAGTTAAAATAATTGAAGAAGTTCATAAATAGGAGAAAATAATGATAAAAGCATTTTATACAGGGGTCAGTGGTTCTTTAGCTAATCAAAGTAAATTAAACGTAATATCAAATAATATGGCAAACGTAAATACAGAAGGATTTAAAAAATCGAAGGCAGAGTTTGCTGATTTATTACATAATAATATAAGAGGGGCTTCAACAGGAAGTGGTTCTAAGATTGCAAAGATAGATATAGTATTTAGTCAAGGAGCACCTATAAGCACAGGGAATGGCACAGATTTCATGGTAAACGGAGATGGCTTCTTCGGTATAACATTAGAAGATGAAACAGTATTTACGAGAGCAGGAAGTTTTAAAGACACAATAACAGAAGATGGGAGATACTTAACATATAATGGTGGATATGTATTAGATAGTAACGAAGAACCAATAGAGATGGAAGCATTTAAAAATGGGGAAGTAGTTCCAGCTGTATTTGAATTTGAGAATAACAGTAATTTAGAACAAATAGGTGGAAACTTATTCAGAGTGAATAATGAAGAAGCAATTTACGAAATAAGTGAAGAAGATAAATTAATGCAGGGATATTTAGAGGGTTCAACAGTAGATATAGCAGAAGAAATGATAAATATAATAGAAACACAAAGAGCATTTCAATTAAACTCAAATATAATAAAAACAGCAGATGAAATTGAGCAGATAATAAACTCACTAAGAAACTAAGATAAAATACAGGAGAAGTCATGATAGATAACAATTTAAATATAAATACGAAAAATCAAGTTAATAGTATAAATACAAAAATAAAACCAGAGCAGACTCCAAATATAACTATAATAGACCCAACTAAAGTACCTAAGACAGTGGATAAAGGTCAACAAGACTTAATAAGTAAAGACGGGTTTAAATATAACTCTGAATCTGTTTATAATAATTTTGTACAATCATTAAAAAATTCTCCTGTATTATCAGATAGTGCAAAGAAGATTTTATTAAATACTCAAATGATGGAAACAATTAAAAATGACCCAATCATTGGTAAGGTGTTTACGAAATTTTTAGAAGATATTAAAATGGGAGACAAAGAAATACTTGAATTTCTTAAATTTCAAAATAATAAATATACTAAATTTAATGGTAAGTTTTTCAATGAGATTAGAGGACTGCTAATTAAAGATAATGTAGTAGGAAATAAAGAAAATAGTGAATTAAAATTATTAGTGAGAAACTTTTTAAAGAACTATGATGCATTTGTTTCAGTAGAAGAAACTAATAAGTCAATAGGTAAGGCATTAAAACATATAGAATATAATATACCACAAGTATTAAAAGAACCTTTAGAAAAGACAGTGAATAAATTAGGTTATGTGGACTCTGGGAAAGATTTGGAAATACTGAAAAATGAGATATTACCTTTTATAGGAAGATACATTTCTAAAATGAAAGATTTCGGACCTATTAAAGAATACACATCAATGTTAATACATAATATGGTTAGATTGGAAAATGGTTCAAGAACAGAATTTACGAGTAGTTTAGATAATTTAATGAATTATATAAAATATAACTTTGGATATGATGATATAAAACTGAATGAATTAAAAGATATGTTATTATTAGATTTTGATAATTTGAAATCAGAGAAAAACGAATCATCTGAAACATTCATAAAATTAATTGAATCTGGAGTAAAAGAAAGTAAAGACATAACAACTAAGAATACTATGGAAGAAGTAGCAGAAGCATTGTTAGTTAGTCAGAACGTACAAATTCCTTTAACACACATATTTTTACCATTGAACTATAATGGAATATTTATGATATCAGAGTTATGGATAGGAAAAGAATATGAAGATACAGACAGAGAAGGCAACGGTAAAGAAGGTAAGGGGTACGAACCTAGTTATAAAATGTTTTTAACATTTGATATAGATAACATAGGACATTTTGAAACATTAATCAAAATGAAAGAAGATAAGATAGCATTTAATATTTACGTACCTTCAGTATTAGCAAATAACAGAGATAAGATAAAACAGGATTTAAATAGTATACTAAGTAAGAACGAATTGAATTTGGTAGAGTTAGAAGTATATGAAAACGTTCACAGGAGAAAATTCAATGAAGTTTTTAATGTAATAGATGGGAGCCGAGGATTAAATGTCAGAATATAATAGTTCAAAAAAAGCTGTGGCACTTAAATACGACAGAGATAAAAATAACGCTCCTGTAATAATAGCATCAGGTAGTGGGTTTGTAGCAGATAAATTAGTGGGTATAGCAGAAACTAACGGAGTACCAGTTTATAAAGATGAATCACTATCAGTAATGTTATCACAATTAGATATAGGGAGCGAAATACCAGAGGGTTTGTTTAAATCAGTAGTAGATATTTACGCATACTTTCTTAATTATGGTAACGTGGAAGATAAAGTTATTGAAGAAATATAGTATAAGATTTTTAAATATTTGGATTCAAGGACTAAACTTTCGGGTGTTTTTATAAGATATATAGAATATAGGTATGTTTATATTAAAATGTAAATATAGTCGGTTAAAATTGATTTTAATAGGTTACAGAAAGGTTGTGAGGATATGTCGATATTGTCGGCAAATTTATATGGTGCAACTACAGGAAAAGGTGCAACTGGACTTTTGTCTGGATTGGACACAGATGCATTAGTGGAGCAAATGTCAGCAAGTACCAAAGCTAAGATAAATAAGCAGTACCAATCAAAACAAAAGTTAATATATCAACAAGAGGCTTATAGAGGTATGAGTAAAAAGATGATTGACTTTAAAGATAAGTATTTTTCATTTGCAAGTGGAAGTAATACTAACATATTAAGTTCATCATTTTTTAAATCTAATACTATAGAATCTTCTTCAGATTATATTAACGTAACAGGTAACACAGATAACATAAAGAACTTTACAATAGACAGTATAACAAGTATAGCTTCAAAAGCAAAGTTCACATCTGATAAACCAGTAAGTAGTGGGGTAATTGAGTCAAAAGAAATAACAGACTTAACATCAAGTGTGTTTAGAAACACATCTGAATATTTTACGTTTGATTACAACGGAATTAAGAAAAATATAAATATGACAGCAGATTTAGATGATGCTTCGGAAGTAGCAAGTTATTTACAAGGTGAATTGAATAGTGCTTATGGAGATGGGAAAGTAACAGTAGGATTTAATGGTGTAAGTAATAAATTTGAATTTTTAGCATCTGGTACAAATAATACATTTGAAATAACAAGCTTAAGTAATGGGTTAAACACATTAACAGGAATTAGTTCTGGAACATCAAATAGATTAAATACATCTAAGAAATTAAGTGAGGCAGGATTGACAGGATTAACTGTACAAGATAGTTACACAATAGATGTTAATGGTTCAAATATAGATGTAACTAAAGATATGACAGTGTCAGACATCATAAAGAAAATAAATGATAATGAAAAGGCAGGAGTAACAGTTTATTATTCATCAACAACTAACACATTTACGGTTGAGGCAGATGAAACAGGAAGTCATAAGGGAGTTTCAATAACAGATGAAAGTGGAAATCTTGCATCAACGTTATTTGGAACAGAGGGAGTTAATTACAATGTTAAAGACGGTAAAGATACACAATTAACATACTCATTAAATGGTGTACCGAATACAATAACAAGAAGTACAGCTAGTTTTACAGTTGACGAAGTTAGTGTAGAACTAAGTAGTAGGGCTAAGGACATTACAGAGCCTGTTACATTTGAAGTTAAAAGTAATAATGAAGAGATAATAAACAAAGTAAAAGATTTCGTTAAAAATTACAATGACTTATTAAGTTCATTAACAACAGCAGTAAGTGAAAGACCTGATAGAAAATATCAACCTATAACACCTGACCAAAAAGAAGAGATGGATGAAAAGGAAATAGAGGACTGGGATGCTCAAGCTAAGAAAGGGATATTATTCGGAGATAATATATTAAGTGGGACATCAAGAAAATTGAGAAGTACTATGACTAGCATATCTAGCAATGGTTTGACACTAAGTATTATAGGAATAGAATCAGCACCTTTGGATACAAGTGGTAAATTAGTTGTAGATGAAGAGAAGTTGTCAAAAGCACTATCTGAAAATGCAAACAATATTCAAGGTATGTTTACGGGAATAAATGGTATATCAAGCAAAATAAATACAATATTGAAGGATAATGTGGGGGCATACGGAACAGCAGGAGCATTAATTGATAGAGCAGGTATGGAAAATAGTCTAACTTCTGATAGTAACTCAATATCTAAGAGTATTAAAGGGTACGATGATTTAATTAGTAGACTACAAGAAGACATGGAAGATGAGAAAAGTAGAAATTACACTAAATTTGCATCATTAGAATCTGCATTAGCACGATTAAACTCACAAGCATCAATGTTCACACAAGCTCAACAATAACAGGTTTACGGGATAGAGAGGGAAAATTATGATAAATAAATTTGAACAATATAAACTTAATTCAATAGGAACAATGACAAAGGGAGAATTACTATTAACTCTTTACGATGAAGCAATAAAGAAATTGACTCATGCTAAAATATTGATGGAGAACAAAGATTTTAATATAGCTAGAGTTAATTTAAAGAAATGTAGAGATATATTTAATCACTTATTGTATACGTTGAATAATGATTATGATATAGCAAAAGAACTTGGGGATTTGTACAGATTTTTTAATTCAGAATTAATAAAAGCAGAAGTACAAAATTCAGTTGAGATAATAGATGGAATATTACCTTTAGTCAAAGAACTGAGAGATACGTGGGAGAAGGCTGATAAAATTGCAAAGTCAGATGTTAGAGTTATACAACAAGAAACTAAATAAAGCTAAAGACTTAAAGGAATTTACAGATAACATATTAAAAATATCGGTGAAGGTTGATTATAAGGAATTAGTTAGGAAGTTAAACAAAAGAGAAGAAATATTAAAAGAAGTAATAGATATTAACGAAGAAATTAAGAAATATAGGAAAGATAATGAAATAGATACATTGGATAGTAAAAATAAGAAAATTAATGAAGAAACAAATAAAATAATTAACGAAACTTCGAGATTAGATAATAATTTACGAATAAACATAGTAAAAGAATTAAAGGAAACAGGGAGTAATTTAAACAAAAATGAATCCAAAGGTAATTCGTTATACTTAGTAATATAGAGAATTAAAATCAATTAAATAATAAGAACGATAAAAATAATTTTATAAAAATAATTTAAAATTATTTTTATTTCGTCTAAACTTTTGAGGTCAAAAATAAGATATATTAATTGTAATAATAAAAATATGTTTTTAAAATATATTTTAATAAAAAACAATAAAAAATTACTTGGAGGAAAATAATGAGAATACAAAACAACTTAAACGCTATGAACTCTTTAAGACAGTTAGGCGTTAATAACACACAAGTAGGTAAAAACCTAGAAAAATTATCAAGTGGTTTTCAAATTAACAGAGCAGGCGACGACGCTGCAGGATTGGCAATATCTGAAAAAATGAGAAGCCAAATCAGAGGACTTGAACAAGCTTCAGCAAACGCACAAGATGGTATTTCATTACTTCAGACAGCTGAAGGTGGATTAAACGAAACTCACGCAATACTTCAAAGAATGAATGAATTAGCAACTAAAGGTGCTAACGGTAACTTACAGTCAGAAGATAGAACAGCTATATCAGATGAGTTAACTCAGTTAAACTCAGAAATTGATAGAATTGCTAAATCAACTAACTTTAATGGTAAAAACTTACTTGACGGTAAATTCGGAGTTCAGTTAGATGCAGCAACTTCAACAGTAAAAGTTGGTACAGCAGCTGTAACAGGTATAGATATATCTGGAGCTAAAGCAAGTACTACTTACACAATAGCAGCAGCAGCCGGAAAATACACATTAACTGAAGGCTCTAACGTACAGGAAGTTTCATTAGCAGCAGCTACAGCAGGAACATTAAACTTCGATAAAATGGGAGTTAAAATATCAGTTAGTGCAGCTAACACAGACACAGGTCTTAGTGCAGCAACAGTTGTAACAGGAGCACAAGTAGCAGTAAATATTCAAATTGGTGCAGGAACATCGAATGAAGAACGTCTTGGACTACAAATAAGTAACATGGATACATCAGCAACAGGGCTTAATACACTTTCTATAAGTGTAGCAGACGACGCAACATCAAGAACAGCTATGGATACAATTAAGACAGCTATAGGTAAAGTTTCTGCTGAACGTTCTAAATTAGGTGCTAATCAAAACAGACTTGAACACACTGTAAACAACTTAGGCGTAACTCAAGAAAACTTGACAGCAGCTGAATCTAGAATTAGAGACGTTGATATGGCTAAAGAAATGATGAACTTCACAAAGAACAACATTCTTTCTCAAGCAGCTCAATCAATGTTATCTCAAGCTAATCAACAGCCACAAGGAGTTTTACAATTACTTCAGTAATTGATAAATAACATCCAATAAATTTTAAATGAATAAATAAAATACAGTAATGTGTTATAAATGGCACGGTCAATTATGACCGTGCCATTTATAATAACTAAAACGTAATATAATGTATGTTTTTATATTAATAATAAATAGATTGTAAAAGGAGAGAAAACAAATGAAAATTCAAAATGTAGGAAGTTATGTAGGATTTACGGAAAATGCTAAAATAAATAAAAAAGAAGAAACAACTGTAAAAGCTAGAAAATATGATATTATAGATATAAAAAGCAGAAGTAGCAATAAAGAAGAAGTTAAATTAAGTGATATTAAAAAGAACATAGTATCAGATGTAGAGAAAAGGACTAGTTCAGAAAAATTAGAAGGACTTAAAGCAAGTATTGCTGATGAAACTTATAAAATAAACATAGAAGAAATAATGAAAAGGATGATGGTGTAAGATGAACGAATTAGATAAACTATTAACAGAGGGAATTAATTTACATAGAGAATTTTTAAAATTAGAAGAAAGAAAAAGAGAAGCACTAATAATAGACAGTATAACAGAATTAGACAAAGTAGTAGAATTAGAGCAGGTTTTGCATTTAAAGATGAGAGTACTGGAGAGTAAAAGAATAAAACTTGCAAAACAGACGGGAAAAACATTGAGAGAAATGATTTATGAATTAGAAGATAAAGAGTTAGAAAATAAATTTGAAGAATTAAATGAAATACTAACAGAATTAAAGAAAGTAACCAGTCTATGTAAAACCTTATTAGAAGTAAGATTGCATAGACTTGAAGTAATGTCAAATAAACTAGGTAATTTAGAAAAGACCTATTCAAATATAGATGTAAACAGTGAAGATTATAAAGAAGGAAACATATTAAATAGAAATGCTTAATATTTATGGAGGAATTTAAATGGATGATATAGATATTTTAATACACGATTTAACTAAATTTGTAGAAAGAAATTATGCAGGAATAATAGGAATTGGCGAAGACCATATAAGTATAAAAACAGACAAAGAAGTTTTTGTAATAACTGTAACAAAAGAGAGTTTAGAAGATTGGGAATAATACAATAGGAATTGTGAGGTAAAAATATGTTAAGAGCAACATTTATGGGATTTAAAGTGGCAACAGGTGCCTTGACCACAAATCAACGTCAACTAGACGTAGTAGGTCAGAACATTTCTAATATAAATACAAAGGGATATACAAGACAGAGATTAGATATTAGTTCAATAGGTTCAAATACAAAAAATGTACAATTTGGAACTAATGACGTAATAATAGGACAAGGAGTAAAGGCATCAGGACTTAGTCAGTACAGGGATTCATTCTTAGACTTAAGATTTAGAAATGAATCAGCAAAAGTTGGTGAAGAAGAAGTAAAATTAGCAGCATACAGTGACTTAGAAACAGTATTTGATGAAATTAGTACAGACGGATTAGACGTTAAATTTACGGAATTGTTAGAGCAGTTTAATGCATTAACATCGTCACCATCGGACCCTGTATTAGAGGGTGTAGTGAGAACCTCAGCAGAAATGTTAACACAGACATTTAATGATTATGCTAATCAGATAAAAGAAATAAGTAGTCAGCAAGAATCATACTTACGAGATGGTGCAATAGAAAATATAAATCAGTTAGTAAGTGGAATATCTGAATATAATATGGAGATAAGGCAAAATAATATAGCAGGAAACAATGCGTTAGAATTACAAGATAAGAGAAATGCATTGATAGATGGATTGTCTAATTATTTAGATATAAAAGTAAATATAACAAAAGAACATGTTGGAGCAAATGTTTACATAGATAATTTACAGATAGTATTAAATGATATTACTCCAGAGTTTGAATTGGTAAACATAGGAAAACATGTAGAGTTAGGAGTAGGAAGTGGAGCAGACGGAACTCTCATAAATAATATAACATATGTAGCAGACGGAACAAAGATAGAAACAGATATTACATCATCTATTAAGAGTGGAAAAGTAAAAGGATTTTTAGACTTCTTAAATGGTAGTGGAGAATTTACGAATACAACTAACAATGTAAAAGGTATAATATACTATGAAAATATGCTGAATAGTGTAGCAAGTACATTTGCAAATGGATTAAACGGTTTAAATACAGATGTAGACGAAGACAATTATCCTTTCTTTGATACAGTAGATGGTTCTGAAGTATTTACAGCGGAAAATATTAAAGTAACAGACGATTGGTTAACATCATCAGAATCTTATATTATAAACTCTAATAAAGCATCAGAGGGAGACAATACAGGGGCAACTGATAATATTATAAGAATGATGGGAAAATTCAGTGAAATAGTAGATTTTACGACAACTGGAGATGATACAGGAACCAAGTTATTTAGGGGAACATTTCAAGAGATGTTATCATTTGCGACAACGAGATTAAACTTAGAGATAAAGAATACTGATATAGCACACAGTACATTCTTGGACACACGAAATCAAATAGATTATGCGAGACAAAGTATTAGTTCAGTAGATTTGAATGAAGAAGGAGTTAACTTGCTACAGTACAGTAAATCTTATAGTGCAGCAGCAAGATTAATGACTACATTAGATGAAATGTTAAACACTTTGATTAATGAGATGGCACGATAGTAGAGAGTAGGTAATAAGTATGAAGAACAATATTAATAGACTATACAACAATATAGAACGTTTAACAAGTGAAGGAAGATTAAAAGAAGTATCTACGGATATATCCAAAGAAATAGGTTACATGGATGAAATTGGGATGACTGTATCTGTTGGATATTTAAATGATATGATAGAGGAGGATTACTATGAGAATAACGACTAGTATGATGTCAAACAGGTATATAACAGACCTGAATAAATCGGCAGAAAAGATGAATTATACATCTAAACAAGTTAATACAGGAAAGAAGTTTTTCAAAGGTTCAGAAGACCCTGTAGCAGCTATAAAGGCTTATAAACTAAGAAGAGAGTATAGAGAAACAGAGATACATAGCACAGCATTAAGAGATGCTGATTCTTATTTAACAATGGCTGAAACAAGTTTGACAGAAATAAGTAGTAATTTAGAAGGAGTTTATTCCTCTTATTTAAGAGGAATAAACGGAACAATGAATACAGAAGATAGAGGAATTATAGTTGAAGAAATAGATAAATTACAGGAATCTATGTTATCTTCATTAAACAGTAAGTTCTCTGATAAGTATTTATTCGGAGGAACAAGTAAAGAGGAAATACCATTTATGATTGACTCAGTTAGTGGAGACTTATTATACAAGGGAATTAACGTAAATACAGGAAAAGATAAAGATGGAAATACTATAGACATGAATATATTAGCTAAAGAATCAGTTTACGTAGATATAGGGTTAGGGGATATAACAAAAGCTGATGGAAGTATAAACAAAACAAACTTATTTAACTTGTCAATGTCTGGAATATCGGTAATGGGTTATGGAACAGATGATACAGGTGTGTATAATAATTTGTATTCAGTAATAAATGAAATAAAAAATGAATTAAAATCTGATAACTTTTCAATGGATAAGATACAGCCTAATTTAAATAAGTTCAAAGACCAAAAGATAAAAGTGTTAATTAGTATAACAGGCATCGGGGCAAAAGCTAATTATATAGAATTCTTAAAGTCTAAGAACGAAGATACTACAATGGACTTAAACAAAACATTGGTAGACGTTGAAGGGGTAGATATAGCAGAGGCAGCAACAGACTTTGCTATGCAGAAGTATCAATATGATGCAGCTTTATCTATGGGTAACCAAATATTACAAAAGAGTTTTATAGATTATATGGATTAAACAGATGAAAATCAATCTACATACATATCACTATACTAATTAAAATAACTAATTGATATATGGTTGTAGGTAGATTTTTTAATTTAAGATGTAAAATTAGTGATTAAATATTATAAAAATTATTAAAAATAGTTTGACAAAAGTAAGTTTATATGTTATAATAGTATTAAGTTTAAAATAATATTTAGGTGGTATAGATATGTGCAAAAGACTATTGACAAAGAGAAATATTTTTAGTGATGATAGATTAGGGATAAAAACAGCTTATGAAACTATACCTCAAATGTTATTAGAATATTTTGAAAGTGAAGAATACATATTAAAGATTGAAAGTAATAGTGAAGTATATTCAATAAAGTATAACGCTGATAAATTTTCTTTAGACGACTTAAAAAGATTAGAATTACCTAAAAATTATAACGGGGGAAATGGTAAAAAACTTCTTACAGAAGAGACAAACTATTTTAGTTACAAATATGAAGACGGTTGGAACATTTACGAGTTAGATTTAGTAAAGTATAACTTGAACATAGCAAAAGTGTGTAAAGAGTTCAAAATTAGTGGAGATGTATCTTATTATACTTTTGACATAACTGGAGAATACTCAAAGATATTCAAAGGAGAAGGTAAAAAGTTATGCAGACTATCTCGTGTGCATGAGGAACTAATATTAAATATATTACTTAATACTAAAATAATTGAAAAATATTACAGTGTAAATGAAAAATACTTTATTATATACGATAAAGATTTAAAAGAGATAACTAGATGGAATATACTAGGTTTTAAAGAAGTAGGTATGGATAAATTCAAACAAAAAGATAATATACAAATTAGTGCAAAAGACATAATAGAACTAGCAAATTTAATTGACCCTGAAAAACTAAGACCTAAAATTGATTTATATGTAGAATGTTATGATATTAGTGAAGAAGATTTAATTGAAATAGAAAAATTTAATATTGACTCACATATTAAAATTCATACAAATATAAATAATAAGGAGAAGTAAGATGGCACTAAAAAGAGTAATGAACAATGGAAATTTAGAGTACCACCAAGTAAATGGAACTGAACTAGAAAGAGAAGATTTAGATGAAATGATACAAGAGATTTACGAAGAATATTAAGGCACATACGTAATAGTAAAGGTAGTGTGGCAAAATGGAAGAAGTTCTATGGGGTATAACAGAAAAAATGCATTGAAAAAATACAACATATACGTAGATTTAGGGGTAGGGGACGATTTATACAATGATAACTATTAGGAGGTATTTTTATGCATAGAAGAAGATACAAGATAGAATATGAAGAGAACGACGAAATACTGACAGATTATATTAATTTAGACCAAGAAGGAATAGAATTCATTGTTAGTGAAATAAGCGGCACAGCTAAAATAATAGAAGAATTTGAATTGGAAAACGGAAAGATAATAATGTCTTCACAAATAGTAGAAATTGTGTAGCATAAAGATATTAAACAAAGCTTTAACTATGGCTAAAATTATATACTAGTAAGTATAACAAATTAGTATTTGATATTATAATTTTAGTTATTTTTATGTCTATTTTTAAAATTATAGAACAGTTACGTTAATGTACGTAGTAAGGAGATATTCATGGATGTAGGAAAAGGATGTATTATAGCTGACAGATGGGTTGTTGGTGGAATAGAAACAGGGATTAAGGATATAGATGGGAATGATATTAAAACAGGGGATAAAGTTGAAATAATGGGTTGCACAGCTGATTATGGGTACATAGGAATAGAGTACGTCAGAGCATTTTGGATATACTTCGGAAGCGACAATGGTTCAGTTGGTTGGAGATTGAATAAAGAAACAGTTGAAAAACATAAAATTAGAGTAATAAGATAGAGGAAAATAGAGATGACTATAGAAGATAAGAAAAAGGTATATGATACATTGGATAAGTCACAAAAGGAAGAATTAAAAGAAACATCAAAATATTTTAACAGCATGATGTGGTTAGTAGAACCTAGTGAAGAACTATTTGGAGTTGAGTGGACACAGACAGATTTAAATAAAATAATTTAGAGAGCAGGTTAAGTAATATGAAAATCAAGATATGGGAATTATCACCTAGAAATTTCGAATTAGAAGAAAAGGGTTATATAGAAGCAGAAGAATTTCATGCAGATAACTGTTGGCATTTATGTAACTGGGATTGTTGGACAGATGAAAAACCTGAAAATTTACACTCAGATTTATATGTAGTTAATTCAGATGTAATATTTTATAATCCGAAAGAAAACAAATATTACTTAGCATTATCAGTAGGTTGGTGTATCAAAGATACACTAGAAGAAATAGTTGAATACAGAATGAAGAAATAGAAATATAGTTAAAGAGGACAGAGATGTTTGGAAGAAGAGGCAAAGAAGTTGAAATAAATACTGATGAAAAAGTAGTATCCGTAAACAAATACAAAATAATAGGTTATGGAACAATGTTTGTATTTGGAAATTACAGAAGTATAGTAGCAGTAAGAGACGAAGAAGGATGTTTACAGGAGATTGAGTTAGTAAATTGTAACGTAGACGAAAATGTAAAAAACATCACAGGCTCTTATGTACAGGTAACTACTTATGAAAATGGTGATTACATAACAAGATTGATAAAAGAATAAATCACTGTCCATAGTGAAGCGGTAACACAGAGGATTGCAAATCCTTAAGCATCAGTTCAAATCTGGTTGGATGGTTTTGGTATCTTGCGATGGGGATACCGAGAGAAACAGTGGTTGTCATATGTAGACTCCTTTCTTTTGTATCGGACCGGTTACCCGATACAGGTTGTATATTGTCTGATAAGCAATATGCACGGTTTTAGTAGGTTTTACGATAATAAACCTACCTAAATTAACTGGGTATAGTTCAGTTGGAAGAACGATGCATTTGGGATGCAGAGGCCGTAGGTTCAAATCCTGCTACTCAGACTTGGTAAATACTATGAGGATAGAACAGGCAGCTATCATGCGGACACTGAGTTAAGTGGACGTCTTGTAAAAAGATGCAGGGTTGCCAACCTGCCATAGTATTTACGGTTATATTAAAAGAGGTGAACCATACCTACCTTTCTAAATGAGGAACATGGTGTTCCGATGGGAGATAACGAGAAACCTACCAAGGGTATCGTGAGACAAGTTGGATAGGGTGTAATTCAGAAGTCAGACAGAGGGTTATACTTGATATCAAGAGACGTGAGATTTGAAGAAGTCGTCAGTTCTGTGAGCGTATCAGCTTTTAATAGTTGAAGTAGATATTGCAAATGCATTGGTTGAAATAGCACGAAAGAAATTGAATTGAGGAGAGAAACCTCAACATAGAATAATCTGTTGAAAGAGACAGGTAATATGGTAGTGACTATGGCGTATAAACAAAACTATTTATTTATATTGAAATAGTAGGTATAATAATACTCAAATGAGCGTAAGGCCAAATTAACACTAATAAATCGTGGACTGACACGTAATCAATCTGATGCTCGGTACGAATAGCATAAATGTATCTAGTATGCTTGTATATTAAAAAGGGTAACCTAACAAGAAAAGACTTATCAGACGAATGTGCTGATGGTTGGCAGACAACGAAAAAATCAGTCAATAAAAGGAAGTAAGTAACGCTGAGGTGTTATTATATCCTTTTAGTAAATCGGGTTTGTAGTCCTGGTTTCTCTACGTCGGAGAGTTTAAATATGAGACGAATGAAAAACTACATCAACAAAAATCGTTTATAGTGCTACTATAGACATTCACATCAACAAAGCCTTTTAAAGGCAATATGGAATAATGTTCAGTGAGCATTTGATGCATAAGTGGTAAGAGTCCATTAGCTGAACAATATAACAGTATATAAATATTTAAAGAGGTAAGATAATATGATAACTATTAAAAGAAAAATTACTAAAGATAGAGCTGTAAAAGCAAAAGGATTTTTCTATAAAAATGGCATACTTCAAAAGAGTAGTGATTTAGTTATCTTAGGAAAAGAACAGAATAGTTATGAAATAATGAAAAAGAAAACTGAGAGATTACTTAGAATCTTAGATAAATTATAAAGCAGGTGTAGAATTGAATATTTATAGCAGATTTACATTATATAGACATTGAAAAATGGAAACAATTATTAAAGATAGACAGAAATAAATTTGATATTATAATATCACTTGGTGACATAGATAAGATGTTTATTCAAAGTTTAAAAAGTGAATTTACGGATAAGCAAATATTAGGAGTACTGAGTAATCATGATTATATTAGGGATTTACATGAATTAGAAATAACAAACTTACATAACAGAGTATTTACGAAAGATAATTTAAGTGTAACAGGAATAGAAGGTTGTGTGAGATATAAAGACAGTGTGAAATCACCTTTATATTGACAAGAAAAAAGTGAAGATTTATGTGAAGAATTGAAAAAAGCAGACATAGTAATAAGTCATAATTCACATTATGGAATACGTGATAAAAAAGACTTGATAAACGAAGGTTACAAAGGGTTATTAAATTATATAGATAAAAATAAACCTAAATATTGTGTGCATAGTCATCAACATAAGAATATAATAACAAAATACAAAAACACATTAGTAATAGGTATTTATGAAGGAATAATTTTAAACACAGAAACAAATAAGATTGAGAAAATTTTAGAAGTGGAGTGAGAAATAAAATGGTAGAAAAACTAATCAACAGTAAAAATGAAATAAGATTAAAAACAGAGGTAATTACGGTAGGAGAAAGTAATGAAGAAACTATACTAGTTATAGAGATAGATGGAAATAAAAAATATTTTATACATTATATAGATGATACATTAAAAACAGATTTGTCTAGGTTTATATTGACAGAAGAAACTTTTGGGGAAGAGATAAAGTGTAGTAATTTTGTATCAACTTTATTGGAAGAATTAGAAAGACAAAATATAGGGTATAGCGACTTCTATACAGAACACATGGAAAAGCTAAAACATTTCTTAAATGAATTAGGATTGACACATAATACAGTAAGTATTTACGAAGATGTGTTAGACGAATTTCTAGTTGGAATACTTTATTAGAAAAATAACTCAGCCTTTAACAGGCAGTATATAAATGCAGAGCTCTTTACGAGCAGTATATAAAGAGTACAAAGATGTTACTCACGAGTGGGGTAATGGTACTAATTGGGACATATGAGCCCGGCAAGTCTGTGAGAGACAGACATATAGGTGACTGAAAATTTAGAGTTAAGATGAAATAAAAATAAATACATCGAGTTTGAACACTTACAGTTCTTGGTTGTGCTCAATATTAACTAGGTAATGTTAAAATGATAGGCACATTACTGAAGAATTGGCCATTGAGGTTTGAGTTAATATAAATTATAACGAACACAACTCGACAACATATGAGATAGATGTAAATATTTATGGAAGTAATCTGAGTAGTCAATAAGTTCACGTGCTTTTTGAATGGTGATACCTATAATAATAAAATATTGAGAAAATAAGAAACTAAGATAGAAATTATTTTAGAGGTGTGTCTATAGGTTACATTATGGAGACGTAAGCCTAATTGGTAAGGCAGGTGATTGCTAATCACTGAGTAATCAGATTTATCTGGTGTGCAGATTCGAGTTCTGCCGTTTCCGCCAAATATATACAGAAAAAAAATAAAGGGAGTGTACCAATATGGTGGCATATCACGGAAGTAACGAATATTTCGATAATTTTATAATAAGTAAAAATTTATCTAAATCTAACGCATCAGAATTAAATGAAGGGTTAGGTATATATTTCTCCTTAAAACAAGAAGTAGCAGAAAGTTATGGTGAATACATATACACTTTAAAAATAAATGACAAATATATTAAAGACTTCAGAGTAAAGTCAGAGTGTAAAAGATATGTGATAGACTTAATTAGGGATATATACAATGAAAAAGATGTAGATATATCAACATATTTTAATATAGATAGTTTAGTGGAATATATACACAGTGGAAACATAGCAGTATCGGGTATAGGAAGAGAAATTACATTGTTATTAGACTCAAATGAGAATTGGTACATCAATTTAGATGAAAGTAAAATTGAAGATGTGTATAAAATATTAGATAATTATGACGAAAATAATTTAGATGCATACTTGTTTAATTATAACATAGAAGACATAGGAATAATAAAGAACATAGATTCTGATATAGTTGAAATAATAGATAGGAACGAGATATAATAAATGAAAATAATGATTATATGCAGTAAGAAATTTTACGACGAAATACCAGAAATTAAAAATACATTGGAATTAAATGGGCATGAGATTTTATTACCTAATTGCTTTGATAAACCTAAGACAGAAGAAAATATAAAAAAATTAGGCAAAGAAGAACATAGAAAGTTTAAAGCTAAAATGTTTAAGCAAAGCGAGAAAGTAATATCAGATGTAGACACTGTATTGATATTAAACTTTAAAAAAGATGATATAGAAAATTATATAGGCGGAGCAACATTTTTAGAGATGTACGATGCTTTCAGAATGAATAAGAAGATATACATGTTTAATGGGATACCAAAAGGAATTTTAGAAGATGAAATAATAGGATTTAATCCAATTATTATAAATGGAGATTTAAGTAAAATACAATAAGATGTTGGGGATTAGCATAATGGTAGGGTACATGACTTTGACTCATGTTGTAGAGGTTCGACTCCTCTATCCTCAGCCAATACAAAATAGAGAGATGAAGGTAAAATAATGGAAACAGATACAATGCAAAATCCTTTAATAAAATTATATGGATTAAATGCTATAGAATCAGCATTACAAGAAATTAAAAAACTGAAGGATAATTCTAATATACCGTTTGATAAAAAATATGTGAAATTAGGTATATCTTTTATAATGATAAAAGCTAATGAGATAGTTGAAGAAAATAAGAAAATACCAAGTTTAAGAGGTTTAGTAAGTGAGAGTTTTGGAGAAGCAGCAATATATAAATACAATATATGTGGTGAAACAATAAAATAAAACAAATTACTTGGAGGTAATAAAATGAAGAAAGAAAAGATTATAATTAAAATGAGAGATATTCAGTTAAATCAAAGGAAGTTTACAACATCAGAGATTAGTCGTGGAACAGGGGTAGAAAGGACAGAAAAGGGTAAAGGAAGTTACAGAAGAAAAGGAAAATATAGTAAAAAATACGAAGATGATTGTTTACGTGAAAAGTTTGAAAAACAGACAGTTGACGTAAATAATCATCTCATAGAGATGTAAGGAGGGAAAGGGAAATACAGATGAACTTAAAAGGGAGCGAAAAAGAAATAGCAATAAGAGTAAATACTTTCTTTTCAGAAAGATGCAGAAACGTAAATAATCAGTTAGTTTTAAAAGTATGAGATAAGAGCAATTATACGACAGGAGAAAAAAAGTGTGTAAGGATATATACATAACATTGACAATGACAGGAACTTACATATCAAAACTATTGAATATATTTTATAAAAAAGAATATGTACATACTTCAATAGCATTTGATGAAGAACTAGAAAATATGTACAGTTTTGGTAGAAGAAACATGTTAATACCAATAATAGGTGGTTTAGTAAAAGAAGACATAAGCAAAGGGATATTTACGAAACATGAGATAAAGTGTGAAATATTGAGAATAACTGTAACAGAAGAACAATATGTATGTATAGAAGAATTGATTAATAATTATATGAAAGATTATTATAAATATAAGTACAATTTAATAGGTTTGATATTCATATATTTAAATATTAAATATGAACGCAGAACTCATTTTACGTGTAGTCAGTTTTTAGCAATGGTACTAGAAAAAAGTGATATTTATAAATTTGAAGAAAGTTGGTCTTTAATAAAACCAATGGACTTTGAAAAATTGAGAAATATAGAAATAATATATAAAGGAACATTAAAAAATTACAGAAAAATTTGGAGGAAATAATTTATGTGTAGTGCAAAATACGATGCAAACTCGTTTGACAGTTTAAATGAGTTGGAATCAATTAGATTTAACGTACCAATGTATGCAGGCTCAGCAGGCCTAGATGGTGTAAGAAAGATGTTCGGTGAAGTTATAGAGAACGCAAGAGATGAGGCAACACCTTGTCATGCAGAATTCATAGCAGGAACAAGGAAGAAATCAAAAGTAACAGCAACAATGGAATTCTTTCCTGACGGCTCAGTATCAATAGAAGATGACGGTAGAGGTCTTCCAGTAGGCATAAATGAAAAGACAGGTCAAAGAGCATGTTATTTAGCATTTGAAAAGAAACACGCAGGTGGAAAGTTAAGAAACATGGGTAGTACATCATATGAAAACAGTATAGGCGTACACGGAGTTGGTTTAACATTTGTAAATGCTTGTTCTAAATGGGTAAATGTAGTAATAAAAAGAGAAGGCAAAATTTACGAATTACAATACAAAAACGGTGGTAGTGAAAGAATAGATGTTCACGAAGTTGGGAAATGTAGCAAAGATGATACAGGAACTAAAATTCATTTCTTATATGACAGTGAAGTAATAAATCCGATACATAATGAAAGGGGAATGTTAGATTATCCTTTTGTAATGGAAGAAATAAAAGAGTACGTTACAGATTTAGTAGTTTACTCAGAAAATTTCGAAGCATTATTAAAATGGGATACTGGAGAAATTGAATTAGATGAAGAAGGAAATCCTGTAAACAGTGATACAGAAAAAGGTAAAAAAGGCGATATAGATATAAATAGTACTGATTTTAGTATTAAAACATTGGTTGAAAAGCATACTCAAAATGGTAATGTTTATGAATTTTATGAAGAAAATCCAGAGGAAGAATATAAAATAAGAATATTTTATGGATTTACGGATTCATTTGCAAACAGAATATCATTATCAACAGTAAATAGTTTAAAGATGATATTTGGTTCATCATTCCAAAAAGCATTTGAAGATGAAGTGTTTAAATATTTCGAGAATATATTGAAAGCTAGAAAGAAATTAAAAGACGGATATGAATTAACTAAAAATGAAGTTGTAAACAAGTTAAACTTTGTAATATCATTAAATACTACAAAAAGAGACTTTGCTAACCAAGCTAAAAACAGTTTTTCAAACGATAGAATAACAATGGTATTGAGAGACACATTTAAAACAATATTAGCTAATTTGCCAACAGAAGAAGTAAGTAACGTAATAAACAATATATTATTTGAGTACAATGAGAAAATTAAACAAGTAGAGAAATATGAAAAAGAACGTGATAAGAAATTACCACGTAAGAATAAAAGAGAAATACAAGAAGCTATGAGTAAGAAATTTAAAAACTGTGAAAACGGTAAGAATTTACGAAAACTTAATAGGGTTTGGTTCTTAGAAGGAGACTCAGCAGGTAATGGATTTGAGTCTGGAAGAGATAAGAAAACAGATGCTTACATAATGCTAAAAGGTAAGCCAATGAACGTAATAAGAAATAACATACAGAAAGTTATATATGAAGGTCGTAAAAAAGAAATAGTAGATTATGAACAATTTACGTTAATACGTTCAGTAGTTGAAATGGGCAAATTTGACAGTTATATAATATGTACAGATGCAGATATTGATGGACTTCACATGAGAAACTTGATAATTTATATATTCTATAAATACTTCATAGATATAATAAAAAGAGGTCAATTATATATTGCTGAAGCTCCCATATATAGAATGAAAAAAGGTACTAAAACAGAATATGCATTCTATGAAGTTGAAGCAACAGAGTTTTTGAAAAAGGGATTCACTATGGAACAACGTTTCAAAGGATTAGGTGAAATGGGAAATGGCGAATTATACAGAGTATTGATGGAATATAATAAATTTGTTCAGTTGTCTATAGATGACACATTAAATCCTATAGAATTTGACGGATTAATATTTGATAAAGAAGCAGAAGAGAAAAAGATAAACAGTGGAATGGTTATCAAAGCACTGGGTGGTAAAGATGCTTCATTTAGAAGATACATTTCTAGAGGATTTATGGCAGATAATTTGAAACATTACTTAGATAACAAGAGTAAGATTAAAAAGAAATATTTAAGTAGAGTAAATCCTATGTACTTAAATCAAGACGGTACTCCAATGACTCAAAATGATATAGATATGTTAGAAGTTGAGAGAATGAACATGGAAAAAGGTGTTGGAGAAGACGAAGTAGACATCAGTATTTTAGAGGATTAAACAAAACTGAGACAGTAGTTAAAAGGATATACTAGTAACTATGTGAAATGGATTTTAAAACTAAAGATGAATAAAAATTAGGTGTTGGAAATCCTTAGGAGAGTACAACACCTAACATATTGATTTACGAGAGGGATAGCAGATGAGAGATGAACATATTGAAGATATAGAAAGAGTGTTAAGAATTAAGTTTCCTGAAGAACAATTGGATATTATAACACATAGTGGAGCACCTGCAAATGTAATATCATGTGCAGGTTCTGGAAAGACAACATTAATGATAGCAAAACTTCTGTATATGCAATTAAAGTATAATATAAATCCTTCAGCAATGTGTGTAATATCATTTAATAAAACAGCTGTAAAGGAAATAGAAGACAGATATAATAAAGCAGCAGTAATGTTAGGATTATCAATTAAAAAGATTACATTCAAAACATTTCATGCTTTATACTTGATGGTATTAAAACATTTTGATAAAAGTACAAGGATAGCAGGAGATTCACAAGCAACAACATTATATAACAGAGCATTCTTTGAAAAGTCTGGAGATAAGTCAGATGCTTGTAGAGAAGATATTTTACGAATAAGGGGGTTTGCATTAAATAATATGATAACATCCCAAAGGTTGTTATTTAGCAATCCACAATTCGTAACAAGTTCAATTACAGAGCAAGATTACTTGAACGTAATAAAAAGATTTAACGAACTTAAAACAGAAGAAGAGATAGTAGATTTTGATGATTTACAGTTGCAGATGTTTAAATTGCTTGAGAATAACCCTGATGCTAAAGATATGGTACACAGGGCATGGGATTACTGGTTTGTAGACGAGTATCAAGATATAAGTAAAATACAGTCAGATATATTGGAAATGTCAGTAAAAAATAAAAATAACTTAGTAACAATTGGAGATGAAGACCAGTGTATTTATGAGTTTAGAGGTAGTAAAGTAGATTTCATATTGGACTTTCCTGTATTTTATCCTAATGCTAAGAGATATGTAATGAACTATAATTATAGATGCCCCGAAGTAATATTGAGTAGGGCAGAGAGATTAATAAATAGAAATGTTAAGAGAATACAGAAGAATATGAAAGCATATAAACCAGGCGGAACATTTGTGGTTACAGAACATAAATCACCGATGTATGCATCAATGGAAATAGCTCAAAGAATTAATGAAGATTACATAGAAAATGAGAAGTTATCTGAGATAGCTGTACTATACAGAAATAATAGTCAACAGTTATTTATAGTAGACCAGTTAATTCAATTATCAGTACCTGTAAAAGTAGGTAAAGAAAATAATTTACTTCATAATCATATGTTTACGACTGATATATTAAAAATAATAGACTTAGCTGTAGATACAACAGACCCTTACGCATTCAAAGATATATTTCATAAGATTTGTCATAATAGAGTGTCAAAGAAAGAAATAGTTATGATAAGTAACAAGATGATTTCTACAGGAGATACATTTGAAGATTGCTTAGAGATGTATCAAAAGGGTAAAGTAGCTGAAACATCAGAAGTATTAAAAGAGATAAAAGATTTAGTAGAAGCAAAAGAGCCAATGATTCAGATATTAAATAAAGTAATTGCAATATATGCTGATTTCATAACATTTATGGGAAGTGGTACAAGAATGACAATGGAAGAAGCTAATGACATAATTCAATACTTATATTTCATAGCTGAAAACAAATCATATAGACAGTTCTTATTTTATATAGAAAGAGCAAAGAGTTTGGTAACACTTTATAAAGATGATAAAGAAGCAGTAACAGTAACTACAATGCATACAGTAAAAGGTCTGGAGTATAACAACGTTTATATAGTAGATGCTTCTGATTACGTAATTCCAAACATCAAGAAAGTAAATAGTTTACAAGAAAACTTTGGTAACGACGTAGCTAATGACCACATAGAACAAGAAAGAAGATTGATGTATGTTGCATGTACAAGAGCAAAGAAAAAATTACAGATTACATATTGTAGTGACCATGCTTCTGAATTTATCACAGATATGCTAGATGAAGAACATAAGTTAGGAGAGGGTACTATTGTTATTACAAACAAAGGTAATAAATGATATATTAAAAAATAGGGGAATAACACTAAAAGACCTCGAACCTATTGATAGTGTTCCAGAATATGAGTTAATAAATATGTCCGAAGCAGCTAATAGGTTCATAAAACTAGTGATGAAAAACAAAATAGTTGGAATTCTTTATGATACAGATTGCGATGGCATTTGTGCAGGAAGAATAGCTGAGAACTACATTAAAAAGACAGGGTTAGTAATAAAAAGATATATGAATAAAGATAAGTCTCATGGGCTTAATGAGAACATAATAAAAGAAATAGAAAAAGATGGGATAGAACTACTTATAATAGTTGATGCAGGAAGTAAAGACACAGAATATCTGAAATATTTAGAAGAAACAGGGTTAGATATTATAGTACTAGACCATCATGACATAGCAAAAGAAGAGTTGATATGTTCTAACGGAATAGTGATTGTTAACTGTGCATATGAAGATTCTCCAAATAAAGATTTGAGTGGAGCAGGTGTAGTCTACAAATTTGTTAGAGAAGTAAACAAGAAACTACAGCTGTGTAACGTTAGAAGATATGAAACTTGGGTAGGTATGTCTGTATTATCTGATGCAAGAAACATATTGAACAAAGAGAACAGATATTATGTAGAATACGCTTATAAACATTATCAAGACGAGTGTTTCTTAAATGCATTCAAGAATTTCGGAAGTATAAATAATTTATTGAATTATACGATTATACCTTTAATAAATGCATGTGCTAGAATGGGTTACACAGAATTAATAATGGATTTAGCAAATGCTGAAACAAATTATAATTTAGAAGGACTAATAATTAAAGCTAAAGATGTAAAAATATTACAGGATGAATTAGTAATAGAAGCTGAAAAAGAATTAAAAAGTCAACAGGGTAGTAAAACATTTTTAGGAGTATTTACGGATATAGACCATAAGAAGATAAGTGGGTTACTTGCAAATAAGATGCTTAATAAATTAGGTAAATCTGTAATAGTTATAGGTAAATCAACAGATGGTGTGTATACAGGTTCATTTAGGGGTATGGGTAAGATAACATCCATCATACTAAAAGATATGGGGATAGATGCTAGAGGTCATGATTACGCAAGTGGTATTTACATGCCAGCAGATATAGTTAAAAAACAAATGGCACAGTTCCTAAATTATAGTTATGACGGAGAAGATAAGATTGAATATGATTTAGAGATTGACATGAAAGACTACAGTAAGTATATGCAGGACATGCATAGAATAGCTATACTTAACGAGAAGAGTGGTAGAGGATTTCCAAACATACTTGTAAAAATAAACAATGTGCCTGAAAATATAGAAATGTGTGAATTTGAGAAAGTAAGAAGATATAAAAATATGAACTTTGATATGGTAGATTTTGACATGGACGCAGAACCATTTGTAGGTGGAGATTTAATAGTACAACCAACATTGTATAACGAATCATTTACGTTAGTTAAAGTAAGGGATAAAGGGAATTAAACTAATATCAATAATTTGAACAAATTTTAATCAGATTGTTTATACTTTTAGGTATGTATTTTTATAATTTATTTTTGGAGGTATTATGCGTTGAATGTAAAGCAATTTAAAGAAGCAGAAATAGGTGTTAACATATCTATTAATTGTGTAGTAAAAGCAATAAGTGAAGTTGATACCACAGGAAAGTCATATAAACAATGTTATGTGATAGTCGAAGATTTAACAGGAACTACTACATTCGTAATGTGGAAGAAATTAGAAGAAGTAAACAAAACTTTAGTAATCGGAAGTATGTATGAAATTTTAGGCACTGTAGGAGAATATAAGGGTAATAATCAATTAAACTTTAATTCATCAACTACTATAGAAGATAATAAAACTAATAGGGATAAGTATGACCCTTCAGCATTAAAGTCATTATCTACTGAAAATGAACAAGTATTTATGTTAGGAATAACTAAAATGTTTAGTGATGAACGTTATAGACGTTACGTAGAAGTAGCATTCGGTTTAGGAAACATGCCTGAAGGACTGAGAATAAATGAAGCTGAATATAGAAAGAGATTTACAGATTTCAAAAAAGCTTGGGCTTCAACAAAGTTTCATGACAGCTATAAAGGTGGATTAGCTATGCACTATGGAGGAATGATAAGATTGTTCAATAGTGTAAAAGCTATTTATGGTGGTACAGATGGACCTAAAGGAAGATTTGAACATAAATCAAATATTAACTGGAATAAAATATTATTGTGTATATATTTCCACGACATAGAAAAGCAGTCAGAATACATACTTAGTGAAGACGGAAAAGAATGTGTATATAATCCTGATATTAAGATTAATCACATTATAAGAGGTTTGTCAAGATTAGATTTGGTAGACAGAGAAGTTGAAGAAGATTTAAGATTAGAATTAACAGAATTAGAGTCAATAAAACAAAGTTTACTGTGTCATCATGGGCAGTGGGGAGCGTTTGAGGTAAAGACTAGTGAAGATAAGATACTTCACTGTATAGATGTTTTAGACGCAGCCAATGTAGATGAACTAGTATTTGTTGTTGAAGAATAAATTAGAGATTGATTAGGAGGAAAGACTAAGTGAGCAATATAATAGCATCTGATGTAAAGAATATGGCAAGTATAGCTTTAAGTAACATGAAAGCTTACTCAAAAGAAGTCGGAGTTAAACGTGCTTTTCCATTTGTAAGTGATGGGCTAAAGCCAGTTAATATGACTTTATTATACGCTTTATACGAAGAGATGAAAAAATCAAATAGATACATAAAATCTCAAACGGCTTGTTCTTCTGTTATAGGTAAATATCATCCACATGGTATGGATGCAGTTTATTTATCAGCAGTGAAGATGGCACATGACAGAGGGGCACCTTTAGAATCTGGTTCAGTACTAGATTGTAGAACCACAGATAAAGTAACAGCACCCCGTTATACAGAGATTAGATTATCACCATTAGGAAGAGAATTATTTAGTACAATAGATATAACTGAAATGGTTGAATCTGAACTAGGTTTTCAAATGCCTAAAACATTAAAGGCAAGATTTCCATATCAACTATTTACATACAACATAAATATAGGTGTTGGAATGTCAAACAATCAATTACCATTAAATCCTAAGGAAGTTATGGATGCTTTTGAAGCAGCTATAAAGTGGAGAATAAAAGGTAAAGAAGTTACAACAGATGAAATTCTTAAACACATAAAAGGTCCTGATTTATATAAGAGAAGCACAATTTATATGAGTCAAGAATCTTTAAGAAGTTTAGTAGACAAAGGTGTTGCAACGTGTATTGAAGTTTGTGATATTGATGTTATAGAAAATAAAGGTGAAATACATATTAAGGAACTTCCTTATAGAGAGAAATCACCTATATTAACTGATAAAATACTTAAAAAATCAAATGCTTTTCATGATAAGTTGATGAACATAAATGATAGAGATAAGATTAAGGGTATTAAAGATACAACTGATGCAATTAGCGACCTTTCTGGAGAAGAAGACATTGATATAGTAATTCAAGTAGATGTTCCTAAATACACTACAGATTATGTATTAAACGAGCTTTACACTAAGACAGACGTTAAAAAATCACATACAATGATGTATGTAATGGTTAATGATGAAACAGGAGAATTGGATTTATATTCTGTAAAAGATATATTTAATAGATGTATAGATGTTAATATAGAATATTACAGACATATTTACAATCAAGAATTAGAAAAGTTAGATTATGAAAATTTAGTAAATAAGGTACTTGAAAAATTAACAAGACCTGAACATGTTGATTTCATAGGTAAAGCATTCTACAAAAAAGATAAAGTTAAGTTACTTGCTGACAGAGAAGGACTTGGTTTAACTTTAGATGAAATTAATAACATCATATTTAAGAACGCTAGTATATTAAGAAGATTATCTGATAGAGACCAGATTATTAAAGAATTGGACGAATACGAAGAAAAAAGATTGACAATACTTGAAAAATTAAAAGTTAAGAACATGCTAAAAGATACAGAGAACTATATTAAAAAGACATTGAAACCTCTTGTACAAGATATGGTTAGATATTCAACAATAGTATTCTCACCTTTAACAAATGTAACACCTAAACCTAGAAAAATCATCATACCTGAAAAGAGATTGGTTGTAGTAGATAAGAATGACTTATTATACTCTATACCTTATGATGAAGATTATTCAATAGATAAGTTAGTTCAAGACGGTGCTAGAAGAATTTATGAAGCATCTGAAACAGATAGTTTAGTTATAATAACTGAAAATTATCATGTTAAGGTTTTGGTAAAAGATATTATAGAAGATAAAATTCCTTTAAATACATTTATAATTAGTGATGATTTACGTGTAGGAAAGAGAGTAATAGGAACTTTCTTACAGAAAGAATATGGAAAAGATATCACTAAACAAGGCGAGGAAGAAACAAATAATACCTGGTATTTCATAAATAATAAAGGAGATATTAAAGTAGTAAAAGAAGGTATGTTGTACTCAACAACTAAACTTACAAAATCAACTATAGTAGAAGACGATGAACACATCATAGATGCATATAAGTTAGACAATGAAGAAGTTGAAAATACTTTAGTATTAGTAGCAACTAAAAAAGGTATGGTTAAGATGTTACCTATTAACTTATTCGGAGATAAGAATAGGTCAAGTAAATATAGTAGAACAATCAAACTAGATGATGAAGATGAAGTTGTATACACAGAACTTATTAGAAAGAGTTTTGCAAACGCAGGGGCTAAGTTAATGGTAGTTGATAACGAAGGAAAAGAATTTGAAGTAGACTTAGATAATACGTTTATAAAACCTATATTAAATAAGGGTGTAAAAGTTAGTAAAGACGGAATAAAAAATGCATATATAGAAACTTTAGAAAAATATAAAGTTGTAAGTTCGTTAAGAGAAGTAGATGGAACAGAATATTGTACAGTATACATGTAAACACAGGAGGAAATAGAGTATGGCTTTTATGAAGAAAAAAGGTGTAACTACTGTAAAAACTAAAGAAGTAAAAATAAAGAAAAAGAATATGTTACCAAGAACGACTATGTTCAATGTAGTTATAGCTGTTCTAATGTTAGCAGCATTTCTATTATTAATGATTACTTTGGGTAAGTATAAAAAGACAGTAAAAGTAGTGTCACTTAAAGACGAAGTAGGTAATTCAATAATAACTGAACAGGAAATTAAGGCAAAAGAGATTTCAGAAAGAGATTTCGATGCTGAAATGATTTTATGGGATAATAGAAAAGAAGAAGCAATAGACAAATATCCTACAATGCAGATTAGAAGAGAAACACCTGTATTTAAAGATATGCTAACAGGAGAACAGGTTGTAAAGTATGCATATCTTTATGAATTAAAACCTGATGAAGAATTAATAACATTTAAATATGATAATGCAACAGCAGGCGGACGTATACCAGTTCCTGGAGATAAGTTTCGTATAAGAGGAAGTTACAAGATGAGTGATGAAGAGAAGACATCTTATCAATCAACAGGTACACCAATATCTAATGCTAGTAACGGTACAAACGTAGTCAATGCAGCAGGAGAAGTTAAAATTAAATCGGCAGCAGGTCAAGATTACATTATAGGAGATATTAGAACAGCATTAATATTTGACGTTGTTACAGTAGTGGACATGCTTAATAATGATGGTGATAGCATTTACGAAATAATAAAAGAAGTAAATTCATTACCTAAAGCTGAAAGAGATAAGATGAAATCAGAAAACTCATATAAACAGTTAGTAACACCTACTTCAATGTTGATAGTAATTAAATCTGAACAGGCATCTAAGTATACTGAGTTCCAAGCAGCAAGTAATGCAGCTTACACAATTTCATTATTGTCAAGAGATGAAAGTTTGAAGGAAGAGGACATCAAAATAGGAGATTCAATTCTAGATGGAGTTGGAGCAGGAGCAACTGGGGGAACTACAACAACACCTCAAAACTAATTTAGGGAAGGCGGTAACAAAGAATGGCTTTAGGAATAATATCAAAAGCAAAAGAAAAAGTAGAAGAAATGAAAAAAGACATTCATATTGGAAAATTCGCTAAGAACTTTTACGGATTCATTAGTTTAAATAATGGTGCAGGAACCAAAACGATAGCTGTTAATACAGCTATCGAATTAGCTAAAGAATATAAAGTATGTTTATTAGATTGTAATTTTTTCCAACCTGGAATATGCCATACACTTAATAGTCAAGTATATGAAGATGATAGTATATCAAAATACTTAAATTCTTCAGTTGAGAAAGAGAAAGTATTTAAACCTATAACAGGGTTTCAGAATATATGGTTAGTAGGGGCTTCACCATTAGATTTCCCATTGAATTTTGATAAGATAAATGAGGGGACATATAAAGAATTACTTAATTATATAAAAGAATCATTTGATTATGTAATAGCTTACATGCCATATCATCCTTTAGCAGAGTCGTTTATATACACACTTGAATATGTAGACAAAGGATACATAGTTTGGGATGACCAAGTAGATTGTGGTACAAAGACAAAGTTTTTACTGGATTATGTGAATGTAATATCTAAAAAAGCTAATTGTATAAACAATGTAATATTGAATAAACTTCCTAAAAGAGATTATTCAGTAAACTTAGTTAAGAATGTGGAATGTAATCTAGTAGCAACATTTCCATTTAATAATAATATACCTTTATCTAAAAATGAAGGAAAAGTATTTAATGCAAAAAACATAGGTGATAAGAGTTATGTAGATAACACAAAATTACTTATGAACGATATTAAAAGTGGTCAAAGAAACTTAGTATTATAAATAGGAGGAAGTTAACAAATGTTAAATTCACAAGATATAGTAAAATTAATGCATAAAACTAAATCAGAAAGTGGAACTTTCTCCCAAACTGATTTAAAAGAATTTGAAGATATACTCAAATCATGCGAAACATATATAAAGAATAACAGTAAGAAATCTTCAGCTATAGATAATGATGTTAAAGCTACTGAAATATCTAGAAACCTAATAGGTGACTTCGTTAAAAATTTAGTACATGAAAACATACAGGTAAGAGATTTTACGGATTCTGAAGGTGTAGTAAGATTAGAGAAAGAATTAGTGGATGAGATACTAAAGTATAAAGCGATAACAGATTTGATGGAAAACAAAGAAGTTGGAGAAATACGAATAAACTCTTATAGAACTATATATTTTGAAAAAAGAGGTAAAATATATAGGTCTGACAAAATATTTAAGAGCGTAGAAGAACTTCAGAAAGTACTTGAAAAATTGTTAGGTGATGGTAAAGCATTAAATTTAGCTAATCAATTCGTAAACAGTAGAACACCTGAAGGATACAGAATAAATGCTACAGATAGGAGTATATCACCTATATCATATCCTGATGGAACAGAAGGAGATTATACAGCAGTTATAAGAAAGTTCAAGAAAAAAGATGAAAAAATGAAATTAGAAGATATAGTTAAAGGACGTTCTTTATCTGATAATATGGCAAACTTACTAAAAATATTAGTACAAGCTAGATTTTCATTTTTAACAGTGGGTGGAACTGGTTCTGGTAAAACAGTGACAAACGAAATTATAGTAAGTCATATTAACCCAATGGATAGACAGGTTTATATAGAAAATCCTGTGGAGTTAACACCAGGTATAGACGCAGCAATAATTAATTTTGCATCTTCACCTGAATTAATACAAAGAATAAAAGAGAGAAATTATAGTGAAATAGAAACTATAATTATAGGGAATAGGCCATTAAAAGATAGAAATACATTTTCTGTTAATTTAGTAGTTAGTTATGTAGGAGGCAAAGATTTTAAAGATAACATATTACTGAGAGATTTTCCTGAGATAGGAGAAGCTTCAATAAAAGAAGAGAACGGAATGTTCTTAAATGACTTTATACAAATGGAAGCTAACAGTGAAAAAGAAAATCCAACTCCAAAAGACCCTACACCAAACAATTTAATAGAGAATGCTTTGAGGCAAACACCAGTTTGGATAATCATGGGTGAGTGTCGTTCAGATGAAGAATTTGTTTCACTATTAAAAGCAGCACAAACAGGACATAAGGTTGTAACTACATATCATGCTGAGAATCCAGAAGATGCTGTAAGACGTTATTTAATGGCTTACATGGCAAAAGCAGGAAATGTTCCAGCAGAATTAGTTCTTCAAAATATATGTAGTGCATTTAAATTTATAATAAATGTTGAGAAATTGATGGACGGTTCAAGAAAAGTAATGTATATAACTGAAATAAGGGGTTCTGAAGGTCTTAAACCTAAACTAGTAGACATTTACAAATACAGATTAGACAAGGTTGAAGAAGATAAAACCATTGTAGGTAGACATAGAAGAACTGGTATAATCAGTGAACGTACAGTAGAGCAGTTGCGAAAAATGGGTATACCTGATAAAATGTTTGAAATATACTTGGGAGAAGTGCCTGAAAATGATAGTGTAGAAAAAGAAACATACATGGGAGCATACTAATTTACGGAGGTATAAAAATTGCAGTTAATATACGATATAATATTTAATCCTGTATTTATGGCGATATTCTTATTCTTCATAGCTATGTTCCTCATGTACGCAAAAGTAACTGACATGAATTTGAAGGAAAGAGCTATATCAATAAGTACATCTTTAATAATTAAAAGAATAAGGAAAGACGAAGAGGCACATTTAAAAAATAAACAGATGGATTTGCTTGGTCTTAATAAAGATGGATTCGCTAAAAAATATAGAGACTTAGTGCAAAGTATTTTGATAAGTTTAAAATTAACAATGTTTAAAGTAGAGAACTTTACATCATTCATAGTATTTATGATGATAATTATAGCAACTGTATTCTCGATAGTGTTTGATTCAATTATAATAGGTATAATGTTCTCAGTACCTTGTGTTATAGCTTTTGTAGCTATGTTAACAACAATAACAAGGTCAAGTATAAGAGCAAATGACAATAGAGTAATGGATGCACTTGATATAATATGTCCAGCTATAGATAATAGTGTAAATGCAGCAATAAGAGGTAGTATGGATGGATTTGACCCTAAAATAAAACCTAAATTTCAAGATTTCTTAGACAATCAAGATGCTAGAAACATGTTATTTAGAGAAGCTGTAGCAGAGTTAAAGGACGAGTTAGGCCCAAGAGCGACAGAATTTGTAAAGAAAGCATTGATGTTCTACGAGACTGGTGATGAAGGTATGAACGAGATATTCATGGACATAGTAGAATTAAATAGTTTAACTCGTTCAATAAATGCTAAGTCAGATGAAAAATTCAAAGAACAAAATTATCAATTAATCGGAAGTTCAACAATAATACTTTTATTTTTAGGATTTGCAATGACAAACAGTTTAACAGGAGAATTATTGAGAACAGCATTTATAGGTAAACTAATAGCAGTAACTTGTATATCTTTAACTATAACAGCATTTGCAGCAGTACAGATAATTCAAATGACAATTAATTATGATAAACTAACAGAATAGAAAGGGGAAACATATGGAAATAGTATTAATAATGTTTATAATTGTATGTTTCTTCATACTTAGTAAAAGTTTATTAACGAAATTAATAAAACCTGTAACTAATAAACAGAAGGAACGTATAAAGAACGACGAGTTTTATAAAAATGCTCAGAAGAAAACATTCAAAGATAAAGTTAAAGATTTAGCTAATAAACTACCATCTAAAGAACTGTTAGATGATAAGACATTAGAACTAAATAAGAAGATAGACAGATTGCAGTTAGAGACAAATGCAAAAGAAGTAAGGGGAATTCAAACACTATATTTTTTGGCAGTATTTGCAGTCAGTTGTGTATTAGGTATTATGTTTGGAATTAGCATATTTATGATAGGTATTGTTTTAGCAATTATTACTTGGAATTATCCTATAGCTAAAATAGACAGTGAGATAAAAAAGAGAAACAAGGCTGTAGAAGCTGAATTACCTAAATTATTCTCAGTATTATATTATGTATATAAAAGGACTCCAAACTCAAGTTTAAAAGAAAAGGTACAGAATTACATAAAAACATCTGGAGACTTATTTTATAAAGAAATGATGATTTTTATAAATGATAGTAGAAGTGGAGAGGTTTACGCATTAAAACAATTTAAGAGAAGAGTACCGATTCCGGTAGTAATGAGATTCTGTGATATAATGGAAAACAGAATTGTAGGTTATGATAACGTAAATGTTATGCAAAACTTCAAAATTGAGTTAGACCAAAAAATGATTTTGAAATCTGAAGAATTGATTAAAGAAACAGACAAGAAAATAAACGCTATAATACAAGGTTCTGTGTGGGTATCACTATTCTTAATAATGACAGTGTTCTTCATAGCCCAAATAATGTCGGCGTTTAATAGCTAAACGGTATTAATGAAATTAATATAAAACTAAATTAAACTAAAAAAATAACAGGAGGAATAAAAAATGGGTAAAGTAGCAAAAACAGTAGCGGCTGTAGTAGTAATCGCACTCATCACATTAATCATAGTAGGGGTAGCAAACGGTGGTACATTACAGAGTATACTTGACTGGTTATTTGATACAATGAGTGGCGGAGCAGTAGGTGCACCAACAATATTCTAATTAACAAGGTTTCAACGGGGCAACTAATATCAAATGGTTGCCCTTTTGAATATGGAGGTTTGAACTAATGACAGCTAAAATAGCTAAATTAATATTAAAGTCGTTTATATATGTGTTCATAATATCATTTGTATTTTCATTAACCAACATCATTCCTATATATTTGAATATGCGGGCAGCAGCTAATGCAATATTGATAAAAGCAACATTAAATAACTATATAACTGAAGACGAAGTAACAGATATAGTAAATGACTATTTCATAGAAGCCGATTTTATGAATGGAATGATTTGTAAAGAGACAGTTGTATGTGGTGTAGGTTCTTTAGGTGGAATAGGAAATAGTGAACTAGCAAGAAGTTGGGAAGTAAACAGTAAGAAGTCAGGGGTTTATATATATATGTCAGTACAGAATAATATGCCTGAATTTCCATTAGCAGGACAAAGTTCTGGTAATGTGACTGATAGACAAGTAATAATACCTGAAGGTGATACATTTGACGCTAAAGTAAATCCTTTAGACGCGTTTAAATTAGATACAACATATAAAGCAGCAAACAGAGGAACAAAATTAACAGTAAGATTGGATGCAAAAGTAAAATTACAAATATATATGTTTGGAAAGTATTTTTATCCTGGGTTACCAATAAGTACAGGAGAAATATCAGCACCAGCAATGTATTACTATAGAAATATGACTGCGGGGTCATAGGAGGGATATAACCATGATAGAAAAAGTAGCTAAATATACACTCCTAGCTTTGATAGTTTCTTTAGTAATTAGTGTGGTTTATGATTACATAGTTATAACAATATGCTTAGATGACTTAGTATATACGAAAACACAAATGGGACAGTATATGTCAACTATAAGTGCAGACGAAGAAAAATTAGCACAAGGTATAGTAGAATACCCTAAAGCTGAAAAAATACAGGATGAGTTTAAAGATTTCTTTGTAGATAGATATTCAGACATGGCAACTGAAGGATTAGTAACAGCTACATCAGGCTATAACGAAAGTTTTGGTAATGCAACATCATCTAAAAAATATTCATTTAAAGTTGGGCTACCTATAACAGAAGTTTATGCAGTTGTTTCAACATTAAATACAACTGGAGCAAAAGATAGTGATGGAAATTTAAAAGTAGAGGGTGTTAGTTTACAATTAACATATGTTATAAGAGTGGTATTTGGAGCAACACCTGGTGAAATGAGAATTCCTTTAACAACAAGGGGAAATTATAGATTAGTCGGAGATATGTAGGTTAGGCTAAAATTAAACAGTATTAAAAAGGTTATACTAGTAACTATGTAAAATGAAATTTGAGTTAAATGAAGTTGAAATATAGATATGAGAAAGTCAGATTTAAAAATAGGTGACAAGATAATAACAAACATATATGATGCAGGAGCAGGAGAAACATTGAAAATAACCTGTATAAATAGAGAAAACAGTGTAGTAGAAATGGGACCTTATGTGTGTAACTATGAGAATATAGACAAAAGATACAAATATGTAGATAAAAACGGGACTTTTGAAGATATAACTAATGAATAAAATTTATGGAATATCAAGATGGGCACTTGTATCTATGAAAGAAGTAAAATAGAGTAAGGGGTAGGGCACATCAAATAAGGTGTGTCCTATTATATTAAACAAAAGGAGATTAATATGCAAAAACAGGAGATAATAAAGGGAATAAGAGAAAAAGGGTTATTTGACTTTGTATCAAATAGCGGATACTTACTTGATAACGAAGAACTTATATTTTTAGTGAAAGAGTTTAATTTTGCAGTTTACGATTTAAGTACTACAGTGTGCAGTAAGGCAGAAGAAATATTAATAGAAGAAATAAATCAAAATTTATACTAAAGAAAGGTAGAAAAATGAGTGTGGTATTCATAAAATTTCCATTTGCATTTACGAATGATGGAAAAAGATTAAACATAAGGGAAATAGAAGGTTCAGTAAGAGTAGGAACCTTGATAGAAGAAATAGAAGGTAAATATAGAGTAGCAGGAGTAACAAACGACAGTGAATGTGTCAGTGGAGTTTGTCCTATTAGGTAAGAAATTAAACCTCGGTAAAACGAGGTTTTTATTATTAAAAAAGGTTGTAAATAAGTGTTGACAAAAAGCTTAATTTATGTTATAATATATTTAATTAAAATAGTATTGTAACCGATAAGAAATATAATTGTAAAGAGAAATTAAAAGGTCGATGATAATATGATTGAAAAATTAGATTTAGCACATTTAAAATGGGATGACATAAAAATCGGTGGTTCTATGGGAATGATTCCTAAAACAGAATTATATAGAGGAAAAAATAGATAATGTGTAAAAATGTCATCTTACAACATAACAGATGGAGTTTACGATATAGAATCAGTATCAGAAGTAATAGCTAGCAGATTAGCTAAAATACTTAAAATAGAGTGTATTACAGGATGTATACCATTGGGTTTCTATGAGAATACCTCCACAATATAGGATGAACATAAGAAATATATTAAAAGAATTAGAATTAGATAAATATGATGAATGGGAATTATTCAAAAAATATAGTGGGAAATCAGTTAGGGACGGAGACTATATAGAAAGAATAGAATAATAAAATAAGGAGACACTAAAAATGGTGAGAAATATAATTTTAAAAAGAGTGAAATATAACGGTAGAAATACATTCATTTTAAACAATGGGACAAAGATAAGTGAAAATAAAGCAATAGATATGGTAAAAGAAGGTATAATTGTAAATGCTACAATATATAGAAACGTGTATAACAGAGAATATGTAAGGGCAAAGAACGGTTATAATATAAAAACATAGAGAATAGATAATAAATCAAATAAAAAGATAGGGAGTGAATTGATGGGATTTAAGGACGAAGTAGAAAAACTAATTGCCGATAAAAAGGTAGATGAAATAAAAAAAATAAAAAATAAATTTTTAGAGAGGGACATATATAAGGATTTAGTAGACTGGAAAAATACAGATGACTCTGTGTTATTTTTAAGAGGACCTAGGCAAGTAGGAAAAACATATTTACTTAAAAAATTAGGAAGTGAAAATTTTAAAAAAGTAGTTTATGTGGACTTGACATTAAAAAAAGAAGGTAACAAATTTTTAGAAATATACAAAAAATTTGTTGAGTCTGGTGAATTTGGTTCGAATGATAAAGATAAAAGACTACTTTGGTTAGGTGTATTTATGGAATATGACAAGGAGTTTACAGACAGTGAAGATACTTTGATTATAATAGACGAAATACAGGAATCATCTAGTATATTTAATTCTATAAGAGAATTTAACAGAAATCTAAATTGTATGGTGGCTGTAACAGGAAGTTACTTAGGGGTAGCACAATTCAGGAATGATTTTAGAGTTTCAGCAGGAGATTACACAGTATATGAATTAAATTCATTAAGCTACGTAGAATTTTTAAAAGCTACAGGAATTTACGAAAAATATAAAGGGATAAAAGAGATAGAAAAAAATAAATTAACAGTAGAAGAAATGGAAATATGTAAAGAAGTAGAAAATTATTATGATATTTATACACAAATAGGTGGGTATCCTGAAGTTGTGAAAAATTACTTAAGGAATAAAAATATTGATAAATGCAAAGAAATAGTGGGTAAACTATTGGAATTCTTCTTTGAAGAAAGCAAAGCTTATTTTAGTGATATTATAGAGAGTACATTATTTAAAAAAACATTGGTATTAACAATACAAGATTTAGTTAGTAGGACTAACAATTTACAAAAACAAGATAAGTTTATAACATTCAGAGAAAATATAAATGAGAGTAAGATAAGAAAAGAAGAAAAAATAAGATGTTTAAATTGGTTATTAACTGGAAACATATTAGGTAGTTGTTATGTTTACAATGAACTTAATAAATTAACAATAACAGATGTAGAAAAATATTATTTTAAAGATATTGGAATGCTAAATTATTTGTGTGAAACTATAGGTACAGTACAAAAATCAGATATAGATGGGGTAAGAGCAGAAAATTTTGTTTATCTTTACTTAAATAATAATGTTAAAGTTATAGGTAAAAGTAGGGGAATAAGTAAAGATACATCCGTAAATTCATACTGTAACAAAAATAAGAATGTAGAAATAGATTTTATATTAAACACATATAATGATAAAAAAGTAGCATTAGAAGTAAAATCAAGTAAAGGTAAAACAACATCATCTGAAACAGAGTTAAGCGATGGAGATTTAGATTGTATAATAAAGTTAGTAAAAATGTATGGAGGAATACAAGAAAATAAAATAACGGTGCCAATATTTATGGTAGATAAATTAAAAGAAATATTAGATAAAATATAAATTAAACTAAAATTAAACCTTAATTAAAAGCATATACTAATTAATATAGAGATTAGAAAATGAATTAAATTGAGGTTTAATTTTTATTTTTAAATAAATAAAGGGATATTAAATTATTAAAAAAAGTTAAAAATAAGTATTGACAAATGTATTTAGATATGTTATAATGGTAATATAATTTAAAAGGTAGGGTTTAAAGCATGAAAAATGATTTAAAAACTGAAATAATAGGGGTTTAAACCTTAATTATAAAAAACTAAAAATAAAAGAAAGAGGTATAAGGAATGAAGTTTAACAAGATATTGGTTTTAACACTAGTGATGGCATTAATGTTTACGTTAGGGGTAGAGGCATCAGCATTACAAGAACAGATTAGTGTGTTGCAAGACAGAGGAGTTTCAGTAACAGTAGATGGAACTAACCTGAATTTAGGAGACAAAGCACCGTTGATTTATAATGGAACAACTTACCTTCCAGTTAGAGCAGTAGCAGAAGCAATAGGTAAAGAAGTAAACTGGAACAACGATTTACGTCAAGTACAATTATTTGAAAAAAGTGATGTGGTAACAGAGCCAGTAGTATCTGAGCCAGTAGTTACTGAACCAGTAGTAAAAGATGTAATAGTTGAAGGACAATCATTTGATGGGGTAGAGTCAGAAAATAGAGAAGATTTGACTATTGAAAATTATTATGTAGATTATGGTGCATATTTTAAACAAGGCGGAGCAATATTTAATATTGATGATATGCTAGGAACAGTAGAATTTAAATTTATGGTATTGACTGATGCAGATGAAGACCTAAGTGTAACAGTATTCGGAACTAACAGTGTAACTGGTATCGATGAAATATTATTTGATTCTAGTGTACCAGGTAATGAAGTAGGGTCAGAATTTACAGTACCTTTACGTGGTATATTTGAGAAAGTAAAAATACAAGTAAATACAGATACAGGTAAACCAAAAGCAGATACTATAATAATTGGAAATATAAAATATGGAATACCAGAGTAAGATATAGCAAGATAAGGTGTAACAAAAGTGTTACACCTTATTTTTAAAATTAAAGATATATGAATTAGATTGAACAGTAAAGAACTATGAAGACGAGATATGACATGAAGAAAAAAACTATTGCTGACAGGAAGAGAAACACTAGTAGAGTGTACAGTAAACGATAGAATTTGGGGCAACGGGTTGTCAATGAAAAGTAAAGATAGATTTAATAAGAACAAGTGGTTGGGAAGAAACCTACTTGGAACAGCACTAATGGGAGTAAGAGGAAATATTGATAACAGATAAATAAGAAAAAAACCATTGAAAGAAAGATATATGATTTTAAATGAGAATAATCCTGAGAAAATTATAGAATACTTATATAAAATAAAAGATAATTTACGAGTCGAAATTAGAAATGATTTAAAGGAACTGGAAGTGCTAGTAGCATTTTTATTGGATTACAGGAGTGGAAAATTTGAGTATGAAAAAGAAGACGTTAAATACTGGATAAAAACAAGAGTACCTCGTAAGAATAGATTAAACATAGAAAATATTTTAAAAACAGTAGGTTTAATAGAGTACAATGATTGGGAATTATTCAAAGCATATAAAGGTAGAAAAATAGGTGATGGAATATATATATATATATATATAGAAAAAATAGAATAGAAAATATAGAATAAGGACATAATCGACATGATTATGTCCTTTTTATTTGCTCAAAAATAATTTTAACTTAATGTTCATACTTTCATGTATAGTATTAAGATTTTAAATATTTTTATGCTTAATTTTAGAAGTATAAAAATTAATACTATTTATAGAAATA